>Ga0206123_10001327_pt1 | contig 23452 bp, 22 predicted proteins | sample Helgoland_Spring_2_FD_160086 | JGI IMG/M metagenome (GOLD analysis project Ga0206123, IMG submission 160086) | Pelagic subsurface seawater microbial communities from Kabeltonne, Helgoland, North Sea - Helgoland_Spring_Bloom_20160316_1 | ecosystem: Environmental > Aquatic > Marine > Epipelagic ...
TCAAAATACGAGTATGACTGGATCTGAAAGAGCCTCTTTTGACATTAACTTTGGTCAATAGTTCACTTCCCGGACGATCTGCTCTTGTTTCTATGTAATGCTCTAATGGCATCTCGATCTCATCATCATTTGATTGGAGGAAGACAACGGCATCGCAAGCGATCAAAGCTGGTACAAGGTCCGGCGCCAAAAAGTCCATACTACAGATGTTTCCGCCGACTGTTGCCATGCGTCGCACTGAAGGATTAGCAGATTTCTCTGCGGCCTTTTGAACAGCATGTAGATCTGGTATATCTTTAAGCATTTCTGCCAACTGATGATGTGTCGCCATTGCCCCTACGTTGAGCTGCTTTGTATCTATCTCTATTGAGTGAAGACCAACAATATTTGCAAGAGATACAAAGACTTTGTCTGAGTACTCACCTCGAATAGGGGCCCGCATTATCCATGTTCCACCAGCTAAAACTTGTGCTTCTTCGCCAAGATCACCGAGCACCTTGGTCGCATCTGTAATGCTCGAAGGTGAGATCAAACGTTGTTGTCGCAGTACCGTCATTAGCTCCATTCCATGTCTAATAATTCATAAGTTTCGGGCAAAATCACCAACGCCAGAACGCTAGATCTCGATAACCCGCGGGCCCAAGTGCGCCAATTGCCAGCTGGCAAAGTGGGCCGCAACGGCATGCCCCAAGGTGAAAACAGTTATCCCGTCGAAGGGACGCATCAAAACGACCTTGGCAGGCCTAGAACATGTTCGGCGATATAAGACAGGATCAGGTTGGTCGAGATCGGTGCCACTTGGTAAAGACGGGTTTCGCGGAATTTGCGTTCAACATCATATTCGCTGGCAAAGCCGAACCCACCGTGGAATTGAATGCAGGCATTTGCCGCTTCCCAACTTGCCTTGGCGGCCAGATACTTGGCCATGTTGGCCTGCGCCCCGCAGGATTGTTGGGCGTCAAACAAGCGGCAAGCCTCAAAGCGCATTAGGTTGGCAGCCTCGATTTCGATATGTGCCTCGGCAATCGGGAACTGAACACCTTGGTTTTGTCCTATGGGTCGTCCAAATACTTTGCGCGCTTTCACATATTCCGAGACGTTATCAATGAACCAATAGCCGTCCCCGATGCATTCTGCTGCAATCAGTGCGCGCTCCGCGTTGAGACCATCGAGGATGTATTTGAACCCCATTCCCTCTTCCCCAATAAGGTTTTCGACAGGTATTTCGAGGTTGTCAAAGAACAGCTCGTTGGTTTCGTGATTCACCATGTTACGGATTGGTTTGACCTCCAGCCCGTTGCCAATCGCTTGTTTGAGGTCAACGATGAAAATCGACATACCTAGGGATTTCTTTTTGACCTCATCCAAAGGCGTCGTGCGCGCCAGCAAGATCATCAGGTCCGAATGCTGGACGCGACTGATCCAGACCTTTTGACCGTTTATAACATAGCGGTCACCTTTCCTTTCCGCCGTAGTTTTGATCTTTGTCGTATCACTTCCCGTCGTGGGTTCGGTGACACCCATAGACTGCAAGCGCAACTCACCCGACGCGATCTTTGGCAAGTAATGCGCCTTTTGAACTTCGGATCCGTGCCGCAGCAGCGTGCCCATATTGTACATCTGTCCGTGGCAGGCACCGGAGTTGCCACCCGCCCGGTTAATTTCTTCCATGATGATAGAAGCTTCCGTCAGGCCCAGACCCGATCCGCCGAATTCCTCAGGGATTAGCGCGGCCATCCAGCCAGCCAGCGTAAGCGCCTGGACAAACGCTTCGGGATAGGCGCGATCCTGATCAATCTGGCGATGATATTCTGGCGGGAAACCGGCGCATAACGCGCGCACAGAATCACGGATTTCTCTGTATTCCTCTGTCACATAGCAACCTTTCTAGTCAAATGGATCACTGACAACCACAGATTGGACGCTTGGAACCCCAAAAAGTGCTAAAATTTCTCAACGTCGCTTGCTCAAATCCGGATCCCATTTTGGGATGTAGCGGTCCATTGGATAACATTGATCCAGATCGACAGGCGGCTGGATGACATACTTGCGGTCGAATTCTGTCCAAGGGTATTCCATGCCAGAGCGAATAATATGCGGCCAATCCGGTTGAGCAAAAAGCGGTCGCCCTACGACTGCTGCATCCCCTGCTTGTGTGTCAAACACCGCCTCTGCCCCCGGACCGTCGGCAATCCCACCGTTGACAAGCATGCTTTTGCCAGATGCCTCTTTGAGGGCCTTGGCCATTGGCGTGTCCGAGTTCGGATCGCGGTTGTCGGTCCAGTCAAAGCTCGACCAATGCAACGCGTCCGCTGAACAATCTGCAAGGGCTACGCCAATGGCACGTGCGTATTCAACACCATCCGGCCACGCCCCCATGAAATCATCGACGCCATCCTGGCTTAGCCGCAATGTAATCAATTTGTCAGGGCCTATGGCGTCACGCACTTTTTGGCATACCATCTTGGCAAACCGCACGTTATTTTCCGGCGACCCACCATAGGCATCACTGCGCAAGTTTGTCTTTGGCGTGATGAACTGCCAAAGCAGATAGCCGTTCGCGCCGTGGATTTCGACTCCGTCAAAACCCGCCTCAATAGCACGTACTGCACCCTGCGCAAAACCATCCGCGACCTGCTCCAGCTCTGCCTCACTCAGCGCACGGGCGGGCGGGAAAGTTACCTGCGGCCAGTCGCTGTTTATGCCGCGATCGTGTTTTTCATCATCGTTGTCAGTGTATAACACCCAGCCTTCGCTTTGCGTATCTGAAGCTGAAACCGCGCTTTCCCCCTCAAACAAGCACCTAGGGTCAGACACGCGGCCACCATGCATCAATTGGCAGATGATCGGTGTCCCAAATGCGTGCACAGCCTTGGTGACTTTCTTCCAACCTTCAACATGTTTGGCATTCGCGATGCCGGGCTGTGACAGATAGGCTTTGCAACCCAACTCATCAATCTCATAAGTACCTTCCGAGATGATCAGACCGACACCACCGCGCGCACGGCGTGCGTAATATGCCACCATTTCGTCAGTTGGTGTGCCATCAGGCTCAGCAACTTGACGGGTCAAGGGTGCCATCATGAGGCCGTTCTTCAGCTTTAGGGGGCCAATCTGAACCGGGGAGAAAGTTTTAGGAAACATGTCTTTACCTTTCTTATTGTACATATTCTGTGCAGCGGATTAACCCCAGCGCACTAGCACCACCCCACAAAACGCGAGCACGATGCCCACAAGCTTACGCAGTGTCAAAGCCTGTGGTTCTAATTCGAATGCACCAATCGTATCTGCAACAACTGAACCGACAAGTTGTCCGACTACCAGGCACAAGAAAAATGCTGTCGCCCCCATAATGGGGACAAGCATAATGCCGCCAGACACGAACAGGGCACCAAAAACTCCTCCAAACACAGCCCACCAAGGCAGCAGGAGCAACTGGCTGGCCTGGGTCGGTGCACCGTTCAAGCAGAACAATACAAAAACAAAGACTGCCGACAGTAGCAGAGAAAAAGTGGCCGCTGCAAATGCTGAATTCAAAACACTTGCCGAGGCGCTGTTGACGATCGGCTGAAACGACAGCGCCACACCTATCAAAACAGCAGCTAAAAAGGGCCAGAACAAGCTCATGCTAAGCGCTTACTAACGTATGGGTTATGTGATATTACAGTCGCCATCACGTTAATTCTCGTTGCGCCGATTGATGGTCTCTAGATAGCTAACGCAGGTCTGAGTGGATTCAACGTCAGCGAATTTGGCATCAATATCGAATAAATTCCACGCCATTGCGCCAGGAACCCGATCACCAATCGCCTCTTTGACAGCGATTGTGCGGAACCCTTCGGCCAACCCATCGCAAATGGTCGTGCGCACGCATGCAGTGACGGTCACGCCTGTCACAAGGATCGTATCGACCCCTGCTGAGCGCAGATATCCCGCCAGATCCGTACCAGAAAACGCCGAAGCACGTTTTTTCATCAATACATATTCGCCATCAAGCGGGGCGATCCGGCTGTCAATCGCCCAAAGATGTTCATCCCTTATATTGACTGCTTCAACCGGAATTTTGGCGTGCCACAGGCCCATGTCGGTTGTCGGGTCGTCCCTATCGGTTTTCTGATAAGCCGTGGTGATATGGACAACAGGATGTCCATTTTCGCGGCACGCTTTAAGCAATTTTTGCATCGCCGGAATGACACGGTCATCGATACCCTCGCAGGTGAACGGGTTGCCAGGCCGGGTCCAGGCATTGGCCAAATCGACCGAAACCAGTGCGGGTTTTTTGCCAAACCCAATACGCCGCTGAAATCCGCGCTTTTTGTAGATTTTGGTACTTTCATCAAATGCGCGTTGCAGAACAGCGTCCAAATCTTCGGTATGATCCATTTTCTTTCTCCCGTTTTAAAAATGTGAGCTCTGGACCCCGTCGCTGGGATGCAAGAAAAATTTTACGCACGCATCTTGGTGCGCAGGATTTTGGTTGATTCTTCGTCCAACGCCCAGTCATACCCGTCATCAACAGGTTTGAGGACAACACCGTAGTCAGACTCGGCATGAGCAGGGCCGAAGAACCCATCCAGAACATCGTCCAGCACTTTGGCAGGATCGCGGTCCAGTGGTTCGCCATATCCACCACCCGAAGGTGAGTAATATGACACCACATCCCCCACTTCCGCGCGCATTCCGGAGAACTTCGAATATTCGCTGCGCGTCTTACCACTGTGGATGTTATGGATTTCCATCTTGCCACCCGCGCCCTCTTTGCCACCAAAGATGCCCCATGGCGGATCAAGGTGACGGTCGCTTTCATGAGTCATGAAACCAGGTGTGAGATAACGCTGGGATTTGACCACGCCAGACCCACCACGAAACTTGCCCGCACCGGGTGGCACATCGTCACGCACCTCGTAGCGATCGCAGATCAATGGCAAATGCATGCCAAGATCTTCAAGTGGGTTATTGCGGGTATTACGCATCAGCTCTTCGACAGTATCAGGACCATCAGACGCAGGGCGCCCGCCCATCGCCGCCTCATTGACCTCAAGGAAAACCCAATAGTCACCGTTCGGGCGCACACCCGAATAGGCCGCAAAGCTAAGCGTTGCCGCGTTACCAGCGGTACAGCGGTCTGGCAGAACCGGCGCAAGCGCTTTGATCACCAGATCGGCCATGCGTTGGATTTGGCAGAACCGCGCCTCAGCCGCCGCGGGCCAGATCGGATTAAAGATGCTGCCTTTGGGGGCAATCACGCTGATCGGGCGGAACGACCCCTCGTTGGCCGGGATGTCGTCGGTGGAGGTATAGGTATCCAGCAACATCGCACGAAACACAAAGAAAGCGGCAACCATGGTTGAACCTGCAAAGGGCACGTTAAACGCCGTCGGCACCTGGGGTGAGGACCCCGTCAGGTCAATCTCGACTGAGTCACCTTTAATCCTCACGCAGACTTTGATCGGCAATGTAAAATCACGGTTGCGGCCATCATCGTCCATAAACCCTTCGGCAAAATACTCACCATCCGGTATCTTAGCGATTTCTGCACGCATCCTGCCTTCAGTATAGTCCATCAACTGTTTGGTCGCTTGGATCACGGTTTCTTTGCCGTATTTCTCAAGCAGTTCCTCAAAGCGCCGCACACCCAACTCAGCAGAAGCGATTTGCGCCTCAAGGTCGCCCATCACCAAACCGGGCACGCGAGTATTGTCGCGAATATACTTCCACATATCCTCATTGCGTACGCCCTCATGGTAGAGTTTCACGGCGTCCAGCAGCATGCCTTCAGCCCAAACATCTGGGACATCGATGATGAGGCCCGGGGTCGCCGCACCGATGTCAACATGATGGGCGGTATTGGCCGAGAAACCTACAAGCTCCCCGCCAACAAACACGGGCATCACAATCGCAATATCCGGAGAGTGAGAGGCGCCTTTGTATGGGTGATTGTGGATCACACAGTCGCCTGGCTTCCAGTCTTCGATCTTTAGTGTTTCGTGAATGCCGCGCAAGTATCCGGGCAAAGAGCCGATGTGCATAGGTGTTGAATCGCTTTCACACAGCGTATTGAAATCAACATCAAACAACCCCGCACCAAGGTCCTGACTTTCGCGAATAATCGACGAATAGCTCATCCTGTACAGCACGTTGCCCATCTGTTCTGCGATGGAATGCAAGGCGCCACCGACAACCTGCAGGGTGATTGGATCAAGTTTTTTTGTCATTTGTTTCTTCTCCCTCAAACGCGCGCGATGCGCATGTCACCGAATGCCAGCACAGTTGCTGTGTAGCCCGGCGGCACGATGGTTGTTGAATTATGCTGTGTCACAATCGCTGGTCCTTCGACCGTGTCATCCTTCAGCATCTTGGAGCGGTCATAGCGAGGCGTTGGCGTTGGCTTGCCATCATCAAAGATGGTATCAAGGCTGTACATCAGCGCTTCGCTTGGGTTGGCACGCCCCCCTTGCGCTAGTTCGGGCAAGGTCAGTTGATCCACCTCAGCCGAGGCCACGACACGCACGGTCACCCCTTCGGTAACTTGATCGCGGAAGGCATGGCCATAGGCTTCTTTGTGCACGTCAAAGAAGGACTCGATGACGTCTTTTTTGTTCTTTTGGGTTAGTGCTCCATCCGGCATATCCGCCCGCAGCTCAAACCCCTGCCCCAGATAGCGACACTCCATGATCTTTTTAAAACGACGCGCGGCAGGCTCAATACCATCCGCCTCTAGTTGTGCGTTTGCATCTGCGGTCAACTCATCAACGATGGTATTGATCCGCTTGATCGCATCGTCATCCGCATCGTCCAGTGTTTGCAGTACAGAACGCGTGTATTCGTATTGTAGATCCGTCACCAACAAACCCATCGCCGCCGTGATCCCCGGCTGGATCGGCGATATGACATCGCGCGCTTGGATCATTTCAGCCAAAGCCACCGAATGAAGCGGCCCCGCGCCGCCAAAGCCCATCAGCGTGAACCCACGCGGGTCGATTCCCTTGGCAACAGAGTTGGCGTTGATCGCCAGCGCCATGTTGTTGTTGATGATCTTAAGAATACCCAAAGCTGCATCTGTAACGCTTAGGCCAAGAGGATCAGCGATATGTTCCTTAATCGCCTTTTCCGCCAGATCCTTGTCGATCGACAGATCTCCGCCCAGAAAGCGTTTAGGGTCCAGACGACCAAGGGCCACCTGCGCATCAGTGACCGTAGCTTCTGTACCACCGCGCCCGTAACAAGCTGGGCCGGGCACCGCACCTGCAGACCGCGGGCCGACGCGGAATGCGCCGCCCACATCCACATAAGCGATTGAGCCACCGCCTGCGCCAATCGCATCGATATCGATCATCGGGGCCAGCACGGGCAAGCCTGCAACTTCGCTGTCGCGTGGGTTCTTGGTGCGCAATTGGCCATCTTGAATGACAGAAATATCAGCTGAGGTGCCGCCAATATCAATCGTGATCACATTGCTGGTGTCACTATGACCGCCCGTCCAGCGACCGCCAATGACTCCACCCGCAGGGCCGGAAAGCAAAAGGCCAATGGGACGGGAAGCAGATTGATCGATGGTGGAAATGCCACCGTTGGACTGCATGATCCGCACTGCGGCGGTGATGTTGTTTTTCTTAAGCCGGCTTTCCAGACTGCGCAGGTAAAGCGCCGTCTTAGGGCCGATATAGGCATTCATCGCCGTTGAGCTAAATCGCTCATACTCACGGATCACATTCACCACCTCGGAGGACGCACAGACAAAGGCGTCTGGCATGACTTCTTTGATGATCTCAACAGCCCGCTTTTCATGGGTGTCGTTAAGGAAGGAAAACAAGAAACCGACAATCACTGCATCCAGACCACGCTTTTTAAACAGCTCAGCCGCGGCGCGCACTTCATCCTCGGACATTGGCGTTTCAATCTCACCTGTTGGCGGGGTAAGCCGTTCAGTTATTGGAATACGATTGCGCCGTTTGACCAGCGGCTTGCTTTGCCACGGTACATCAAATTGCAGTGAGAAATTATGAGGGCGTTTGTGACGCGCCATGTGCATGATGTCGCGGAAACCTCGGGTGGTCAGCATGCCGACGTCGGCACCGTTACGTTCAATCACCATGTTGGTTGCGACAGTTGTGCCGTGAAACAACACGTCAATGTCACCGGGGCCCACACCAGCCTGCTTGCAGACCTGCAAGACACCGGCGACCACCCCTTCGGACTGGTCATGGGGGGTGGAAGGTACTTTTGTTACCACCACCTGCTGTTCGTCTTCCCCAACAACCCGCGTTCGTTCAAGCACAATATCGGTAAATGTACCGCCTACATCCACGCCAACTCGTATCATCTCCTATCCTCTCCAGTTTGTTCAAATGTCATTTCGTATTGTCTTTTCAGCAGCCATTCCTGCGGCGAGCAGTTGGCTATCAGCACAGCTGGGGGCGCTCAAAAGAAAGCTTGTTGGCAACCCCGCCGAGTCATGCCCGTTGGGGATTGCGAGACCGGGCAGATCATAAAAACTGCCGACGCTAGTGTTTCTATTCGCCCGCAGATTGTGATGCGCAAAGGCCGCATCATCGCCCTCAAAGGTTTTCAACGCAGGCGCAGTATCAGGCGTGGTTGGCATGGCAAGAAAAGCGCCGTCAAGTGCCGTGCGTATCTCTTGCATCCCCAGTGCGCGTTGGCGCTGCAGTGCCACAAGATCAGCGGCAGACATGCTACGACCTATTTCAATTCTGGCCCGCACACGTTGATCCATATAATTCGCATCGCAGCTGTCCATGATCTTGCGGTGCTCGTGAAACGCATCCGCGGCAACGATAGACCCAAGGTCGCGCAACATCGCTGCTGCCGTCTCCAAGGCCGGGATCGACTGGCGGTGGATGCACGCGCCCGCGCGTTCTAGCTCTTTGAGGCTACTTTCAAAGGCGGCCGCTACTGAAGGGGCCAATCCATCCGTCACAAAACCCTCAGGCACCAAGATGATCAGCTGTTCCAGCGCGGAAATCTCTATCGGGCGATCCGGCTGGCCAGTCAGGGCGTTGAAAATCAATGCACAATCTTCTACTGAATGCGCAAGCGGGCCTAGGGTGTCTTGCGTACGTGACAATGCAAAACAGCGATCAGTCGACACCCAGCCTTCAGACGTTTTGAACCCGACAACCCCGCAAAAGGAGGCGGGAATGCGTATGGACCCTGCCGTGTCAGACCCAATCGCAACAGGCACAAGTCCAGCCGCAACAGCCACGCCCGAACCGGAGGATGATCCACCGGGTGCATGTGGTTCGCCACCATGAGGGTTCAGTGGTGTGCCAAAATGTGGATTTTGACCCAAAGCAGAATAGGCAAATTCCGCCAGGTTAACTTTGCCCAGATTGACCATTCCCGCCTGCGCGGCGCGGCGCACGGCAGGTGCATCTTCTTCGGCAAGCGGGGTCTCTTTGAACAAGCCAGAGGCAACCGTCGTCCGCTCGCCAGCCATGTCGATAAGGTCTTTCCATGCAAGCGGAACACCATCGAGGGGAGACAAAGGACGACCAGCAGCAAGCCGTTCATCAGCACTGCGAGCCTCTGCCAAAGCGCGGTCTTGGGTAACGTTCAGAAACACCGCACTGGTTTGCTCTTCTATGCGTGACAGAAAATGCTCAGCAACCTGAACCGCCCCGCCCTTATAGGTGGCTAGCAATCGACCAATTTCAGCGGCAGAGGCATGCTGCAGCGAGTCCAACTGACCCTGCTGAATCGGCTCCGCCAAGGCCATTATCCCGCGTCCATCACGATGGTGGATCGTTCGACTTTCCAGCACAAATCCATTTCTGCACCTTGCACCACGCCTTTGCCGACAATCTTTTCGCGGTGGGTTTCCAGTTTAATTGAAAGCGCATCGTTTACGCGCACATCCACATGAACTACATGGCCAGTCTGGTTCACGTGTTGGACCGTGCCCGTAATCCGGTTTTCGTCTGCCTGCGCTTTTGGGCCGCCGGGTTCACGCAAATCTACATATTCTGATGGAGTTACCAGCATCGCCGAGGTACCATTTTGCGCGATAGATACGTCAAATCCCGGCACCCCAGCCAGCAGTCCGACACTGGTTTGTACGCCTGCGTGCTTTTTGGAAACGTTCTTTATTTGCCCTGTAATAATTGTGTTACGCCCAATGAAACGGGCGACAAATCCCGACTTGGGACGTGTATAAAGCTCAAACGGATCAGAGATTTGTTCAACCCGTCCGGCATTCATAACGACAACACGGTCACCCATCGAGAGCGCTTCGGATTGCGCATGGGTCACAAAAACAAAGGTGATGCCAAGATCACGTTGCAGGATTTTCAGCTCTTCCTGAATAGATTTACGCAGGTTGGCATCCAACGCGCCAAGCGGTTCATCCAACAACAAAATGTCGGGCTCGGTTACCAGTCCACGCGCCAAAGCGACACGCTGCTTTTGCCCACCAGATAGGGCGGCCTCGCGCGCATCCGTAACATCACCCAATTCGAGTGTGTCGATGATGGCATCAACCTTCTTTTTGATTTTGTTGCTGGGCATGCCGCGCACTTCGAGGCCAAAACACAGGTTTTGATAAACCGACATATGCGGGAAAATCGCATAGTTCTGGAAAATCGTGGCCGTGGGGCGTTTTTCAGCAGGCACATTTGTAAAGTTGCGGCCCCGGATCAGCAGATCACCGGATGTGATGCTTTCCAGCCCTGCAATCATGCGCAAAGTCGTGGTCTTGCCGCAGCCCGATGGCCCAACAAAGGAGATGAACTCGCCCTTTTGGACATTTAAATCGAAGCCTTCGACCGCCAGCGTGCCGCCTGGGTAGATTTTTTGCAGACTTTTTAGTTCTAGATCGAATTGGGACATGCAGCTCTTCCAATGAGAGTCGCGAAGGGAGCTAAGAACCCCTTCGCCATTTGGTTTTACGCAGACAAGAACTCATCCCATTTGGAGATCAGGTGGTCGTACTCGTCTGGCCATTGGTGCCAGTATTTCACCAAGCTTGCGCGCTCTTCGAGGCTGCCACCATCACGCAAATCACCCTCGTTGATACCGCGATCTGGCGCACCAACCCATGGCTTGCCTTCATACCAGAAGGCATATTTGTCCGCGTCCATCACATCCTTCACATTCGTGGTAGGAGAGTAATAACCCTGCTCAGAAACAGTGATCGCAGGAGGGCCGGAAAGCCAATAGTCAGAGTAGGCTTTGACCGCGTTTTCGTTAGGTGAATTGGCGATCAGGGAGTTGCCGATGGACCATGCACGATAACCTTCGCGTGGCACTGCATAAGAGCATTGAATGCCCTGTGCTTTGACCGCCATCACAGCAGGCTGCCAAGCATCCGCAAGGATCATCTCGCCCGACGCTAGCAAGTTCACTAATTCTCCAAAATCACCCCAAAGCGCACGGAATTGGCCAGCCTTCTTTTTGGCGATCAAGAATTTTGACGCTTCGTCGATTTCTTCAATGGATGGATTTCCAGGGTTGTCATTCTCCAGCATGCCCATTTCCGTCATCGCCAGAACAGCCTGACCGAAGGCAATTAAAGGATCTACATTCAAACCTGTTTTGCCTTTGAACTTATCATCGAACAGTGCGGTCCAAGTGTTTGCCTCCTCGGCGCTTACAAGGTCAGGGCGATAGCCGATGGAATCGAAGTTAAACACGGTCGGCACCATCCAAAGCTCTGTTTTGGCATCATCTGCCCAGATTTGCCCGGAAATCTGTGCCTCAGGCGCCATACGCGGATCGGTATCGGTAAAGATCGGACGGATGTTGGCCCAATTTTTCAGATCAGACGTTGGCATTGGCTTAATCGTCTTGGTAACAGTCATGGCCGGCAGGCGCTCGCCAATGGTTTCCCAAACGTCATAGGCGCTTGAACCTGACAGCAGCTCTGTCTGTGTGTTAGGAAAAATATCGGCTTTGCCAGACACCGAACCGACACCCGATACTGCTTTAAAATCATTCAGGATGCGTTCCTGAACGGTGACCGACAGGCCAACCGTGCGCAGTTCTTGTGCTCCCAGATGTCCACCGGCAAGGGCGCTAGTTCCCATGAGGGCCGCGGATCCTGCGAGCGCACCAGCGCCCGCAAGAACATCGCGGCGTGAGGGTTGAGTATATTTCATGATAGTCTCCGATTTGGTTTCGTGGTTATAGTTTTGACCGCGCGGTTAGTAGCGGCCGACGAGCAATCCTCCATCTACAGTCACAACTTGCCCAGTCATGTAGCGAGCTGCGTCAGAGACGAGGAAATTGATAACATCAGCAATATCTTCGGGCTCCCCGACGCGCCCTGCAGGAATAAAGTCCGCCGCTTTCTCAAGCCCTTCTGGTCCAAGCGAATGTATTGTCGAGAGTGCCTGCGCCGTCCTAATGTAGCCGGGTGCCACACCGTTGACGCGTATATTGCTGCGCGCTAGTTCTACGCCAAGGCCCCGCACAAGCCCTATGACGCCAGATTTGGCAGCAGAGTAATGCACATGTTGATCCCAACCATAGGCAACACCCATGATAGAAGACAGGCAGACAATTGCGCCATCCCCGACCAGTTTCATCTGAGCAACGACGGGTCGGATAACACGGATCATCCCTTTGAGATCAATCTCAAACGTATGGTCCCACTTTTCATCCGTCAGCTCTTCGAGTGGTACCTTATGTGCGATCCCTGCATTGCAAACCAATGCAGCCAATGGCCCATGACTTGCGTGGACCGATGCCAGAACGGCCTCGGCCGCGGCTGTCGAAGTCACGTCCAATGTATGAAATTCAGCGGTCCCGCCCGACGCGTTGATCTCTGCGGCAACGACAGCGCCTTCGTCTTCCAGAACGTCCGTGACAATGACGCGCCAACCATGAGTGCCAAACATTTTTGCTGTTGCGCGGCCAATACCGATACCAGCGCCTGTGATTAATACCGTTTTCATAACATCACATCTCCAGAGTTAGGGCCCAGAGTTTGGCCAACGTAGATTTTTGCATCATCTGAGGCGAGAAAAGCGACGGTTGCGGCAACATCATCAGGTTCCCCAAAATGACCAAGCGGGAGCTCGCTCGCCTTGGCTTTGCGCCAGTCCTCGGAAAGCGCCATTACCAAATCCGTTCCAATTGGGCCCGGAGCAACAGCATTCACCCGGACACCCTTTTCAGATACTTCGCGAGCCAGTGACTTGGTCAATCCAATGATCCCTGCCTTGGCGGCTGAGTAATGGGCCAGCTCAACGCCGCCAATCTGTCCCAATTGGGACGCGATGTTGATGATGGTGCCCGATCCCGCGTCCAACATGGGTCCGATTGCGCGACGGCAGCAAAGGAAACAACCTCGCAGATGCACGGCGATCATCCTGTCGAAATCTTCGATCTTCATTTCGGCCAAAGGCGATTGAGTTACGATACCTGCATTGTTCACAGCCAAGGTGATACGGCCCCATGCCTGCTCGCCCATTGTATAGGCGCAATCGACATCCCTAGGATCAGACACATCACCTGAAACGGCCAAAGCGGTCCCGCCGGCTTTGTTGATCTGTGCAGCCGTCGCCTCGGCGCTGTCAGCGTTCAGATCATTAACCACAATCCATGCGCCTTCGCGGGCAAGCCGCAGCGCGATGGCTTTACCGATCCCTGCTCCAGCCCCAGTAACAACAGCGCGATGATCCAAAAAACGAGTCACTCTATGTCCTCCTGCATACCCGAGTTTCTTGCTTGGGACCGGCGCACAGAGGCCGTCATTAAGAGGCCGTAAACCGTCAAAAGCGCAAAGGAGAAGAGCGTGGTCAGAACACCAAAGGCGAAAAGGTTGGGATGAATTTCCACCGAGAACGTGCCGTAGATCGCAATCGGCATCGTCACATCCGGCCCACCCGTAAATAATGTGCGCGGAAATTCATCGTAAGACAACGTGAAAGCAAAGAGCATCGCAGAAAGAACGCCCGGAAAGATGATCGGAAAGGTAATTTTGCGAAATGTGCGGGCCGGTGTCACACCCAGCGCGAGGGAGGCTTCTTCGACGCGCCCGTCAAACCGGTTGAAAATAGCCAGCATAACCAAAAATGCGAATGGGAAAGTATAGACGACGTGCAGCACGAACGCAGTGCCCCACCATGTGCGGTCGATGCCCAACTGGTTCGCTACCAGCGACATGCCAAGGCCCAGCAAAACGCCCGGCACCATCATGCCCAGCACCACAAGGTAGAACACAAATCCTGAACCTTTAAAGTTGGTGCGGAACGCCTGTGCCGTCATTGTACCTAAAACTGTGGACACCACCATCGTTGCAAATGCCAAGGTCAACGACCTTGTCAGCGCTTCACCGATGGGCAAAGGGGCCACGCGCGTCGGCGGGGCAAAACCCAGCACATGTTGATACCAGAAGGTAGACCATTCGATGATCGGGAACTGGGGGCCACCTTCTGGTCCCTGCTGAAAGCTTATGATCCCCATAACTAGAAATGGGCCATAAAGGTATACCAGAAAAAGGCCTACATAGACACCAAGTGTAATCTTGAGGAACGGCTGGTTCATAACTCTTTCCTCAAATCCACGATGCGCAACAAGATGGTGACGACCAAAGCCATGACTGCCGTTAGGACGACTCCAATCACAGCAGCAAAGGCCCATTTCAGCGACCCGACTTGCGTCACAATGATATTGCCCAAGAGATTCACTTTGCGCCCCGACAGAGCGGAGGAAGTCGCAAATTCGCCTAAGACCATGACAGATACAAAGATCGCCCCAACGACCACGCCGGGCAGCGAGAGAGGTAAGATAATTTTGCGGAAAATGGTCCAGCCGGATGCGCCGAGGTCCCGCGCGGCCTCTATCAGACTTTGATCAATCCGCGCCAGCATAAAGGCGATTGGACCCACCATGAACACCACATAGATTTGAACCATCCCGATGATGACTGCCAATTCGGTGAACAGCAAAACCTCAATTGGCGCGTCTATTAGTCCTAACTTTTGAAGCAAAATATTGATCGCTCCCTCTTTGCCCAACATCGGGCGCCACGCTAGAACGCGGATCAGAAACGAGGTCCAGAACGGGATCACACAGGCGACCAGCAGAACCGTTTGCGTTGTCTTGTTACGCACCATCTGCCCAATGAACAGTGCCGCCGGATAGCCAATCAATATTGTCAGAAACAGAACCGTTAACCAAATCCGTATCGTTCGGATCAACGCACCGAAGTAGGTCTCGGAGGCAAAGAAGGTCTGCCAGCTTTTGAGTGTCAGATCATTGCTGATCGCAAAGGTTGTTTGGGTCCAAAAACTTACGTAAACCATCATCCCCAACGGCACCACTAGGAATAGCGTCATCCAGACGATACCCGGCGCCAGGAGCCAGTAATGCTTGTTGCGAATGAGAAATCTTGGATTGCTTTGAATGTTCTCAGCGCTCATTAGGCTGCCCCTCGCATTTGGGCGTCACCGATGAGCACGCCTTGCGCGTCATACACCAAAGCATCTTTTGCATCCCAGGTCACGCCAAGCGCCTGCCCACTGGTATAAACCGTCGGATCGGCGCGGCTGAGGTGTCGTTCAACTTCAAACACGCCGTCAGGTCCACGCATGAAGTATGTAACGCCACCACCAGTAAATTCGCTTGTCAAGAAGGTAACTTGCAACAATGCTGAAGGGTCATCCTGCGGCACAATTTTGGCGGCGTCATAACGGATGGCATAATTTGCGGCCTCTTTAACGCCTTCGGGCAATGGCAGCAATTTGCCACCATGCTCAAACCCATTGTCACGCGATTGCCCCCCCAGAATGTTGTAAGCGTTCAACACCTGCGCTACACGCATGGAGTTTGGCAGATTATAAAGCACATCTGGCGGCGCGATCATCACGACATGCCCCTGATCCAGCACGATCATGCGATCCCCCATCGCCAAGGCCTCGTTTTCGTTGCCGGTCACATGAAGAAAGGAGACACCCAAGGTGTCACGGATACGGCGCAACTCAAGCGTCATGCGTTCACGCAAGTTTGCGTCCAATGCTCCCAAAGGCTCATCAAGCAGACACACCTTTGGCTCGGTCACTAATGTACGCGCTAAAGATACCCGCTGCATTTGTCCGCCCGAAATCTGGCCAACGCCACGGTTTTCAAATCCGTTCAGACCGACCAGTTCCAGCGTAGCACCAACCCGCCGAGCCAGCTCTTTCTCATCTGTCACCGGATTTTCTTCGCGCCACCGCAGGCCAAATTCTACATTTTGCTGCACAGTCATGTGCGGGAACAATGCGTAATTTTGCTGCACAATGCCCAAGCCCCGCTGATGTGGTGGCAATCCTACGACGTTCTGACCGTTAATGAAGATGCTGCCAGTATCCGGCTTTTCCAGACCCGCAATGAGGCGAAGCAACGTCGATTTGCCAGATCCAGACGGACCAAGTAGCGTAAGATACTCGTCGTCTTCTATGGTCATCGTTATGTCACTTAAGGCAGCCGTGAAACCAAACGATTTATTTAGAGCTGAAAGCTCTATCATTTCAGACACTCCCCTAAGCCAAAAGTCCAACCAATGCAGAAAGAATTGCACTCTGCGCACAAAAGTCAAACAAAATTCTTTTTTTTTCAAAAAAGACGCCTCGTAAGATTAAAAATTGTGATAAAGTTATAAAAAGTGTTTATATAAAATGGGCTTAGTTCTCAAAATACGTTTTTTTGTTTATTAGTATAAATTATTTAAAGGAGATGATTCGTGCCTAAAATTACGCCGGAAGAGCCGCAATATCAGCGGCCCGTCACACGGTATGCTGAAATTGAAGACACTATAAAAAACGCTATAAATAACCAACTGTTGCCAGCGGGCATAGTTGTTACCGAAGATCCTGTTGCGCGTTTATTTGGGACCAGTAGAACGCCAGTGCGCGTGGCCTTCAACAAACTCGAAGAGCGGGGATTTCTTAAAAGGTTTGATGGACGTGGCTTCGTTGTAAGCGGTGCAAAAAAGCCCAAGCGCATATCCCTAGCTCCCGAAATGCTGGGGCTAAGCAAAATGCTCCCCCAACTACCCCAACCTATGACAGCTCAACGGATAGCGGCAGACTTCGAGGCGTCGATCGTACAGGCGCTCCCTTTTGGACTCTACAGAGTGCACGAACAGGCAGCAGCTGATCACTTTGATGTAAGCCGTACAGTAATCCGCGAACTACTGTCACGGCTCCAAGATCGGGGACTATTGCGTAAGGATTTGCGTTCACATTGGGTTGTCGGACCGCTCACAGCGCTGGATGTCGCCCATTACTTTTCTATTCGCGCCAAGCTGGAGCCGCTCGCCCTGATGGAGAGCGCACCACTATTGTCACAAGGACTTATCTCCCAGCTACATGCGCAAACGATTACAGCAACCGAAAAAGCTGGAAGTATCACACCAGGTATGCACGAGCAGCTTGAAACTGACCTGCATATAACCCTGCTTGAAAAAAGTCCTAATCCACACCTCCTTCGTATGATACGTCAAAGCCAGATTGCACTTTCGATTAACCAGGTTTTTGCAGAAACAGTTGGCGCAAAATCTTTTTCCAACTCACTGATGGAGCATCGGATTGTGTTTGAATTTTTGATCCGCAGTTCGTGGGACTCTGCTGCTGCTGCCATGGAAGAACATCTTAGGCTATCTGCAGCTCGCACGCGCAAACGTCTCATGGCTTTTTCAGTCTTCAAGGAACCCAACTTGCCAAATTACCTGCGTCGCATATCCGCTTAAATTATATGTCATTTTCTGATCGCATGCGCCCAGCGGCGCATAAGGTAATTGTGTTCAGTCATTACCTTATCCCAAACGACAACTTTACTCATACGTTCGTAGTAACTACCGCCTTCGCGCAACTGGCCAACCTCATAAATCTTACGGCCTTCAGGATCTAAAATAGCTTCGCTAGCAGGTTTGCCTTCATACCAGAAGTCCCATTCGTACGAGCTTAAATTAGCGCGTACTGCTGAGTGGTTTGCCATGTAGGCGCCGTTTCGAGCAAGGATTGCACCTGGCACACCATCCAACCACCAGTTAAGATACTCATATGCCGCGTCACGTTTATGGCCGGCCAAATGAGCGGCCAAGGCGACACCCCCATACCACCCACGACACCCCTCCAAAGGCGTGACCATTCGAACGGGCACCCCTTCAGCCTTCAATCTAATTGCACCAGACCACCAAAGGGAGCCTAGCATGGGTGCCCCCTGCATCATGGCTTTAATCGCCTCCGATTCGTCAATCCAGATGCTATGGAATTGACCCGAAGACCGGTAACGCGACAAATGATCCACCAGCGCATCAATTTCTACCAAGGACAGGTCGGCCAGATTAGCGGGGCGCATCTGTCCCTTTGCCTGCAACGCGAGCAACATATCTAACGCCCCAATCGCCGGATCAGATTGCAGAATGACCCGCCCAGCGTTTTTAGGATCAAGCAACGCTCCCCAGCTGGTAACATCTGAACCTCCCAAAACTGCAAAACCATCGGCATTATGAACTGTTGGAACCATACTAATTTTGTCTGTCGGAATATTACTTAGAGAGCCGTCTAACTGAACATAAAGCTGATGCGAGGGATCCCCACCTGCCAACCGTGGATTTCCTGGACTTAGTCGACCTGTTTTGGGAAGGTCATTTATCTCATTCCACCGAAGCAATCGTTCAATTTGCAACGGTTGTAGAGACCCAGTGGGCCAAATTAGGTCAAGATCATGAAACCATTGATCATAAACATCAAAGCTAAGAGGCTGGAGAGCGCTGCGCTGTTGAGCAGCAGCTCCATCAAGCGTGATAAAATCAAGTTTGATACCTAAATCACTTTTAGCAGCATCCTTCACAGCGGCTATTTGGGTGACCGAAGTGCCAAGAATTCGCAAAGTACCAGTCTCTCTGTGTACTGCAGGCGCTCCAAGCGCAAGGCTGTCACTTTCGTCAGCAACCAAACTTATATACTGTTGTCGAACCATATCAAAGCAAACCAAATTATGTCCATGTGCACGGATGCGTCGCCATAAACCCAACACCCAAAACCAGTTCCAATGTTTTCTTTAGATCATCAGTAGTCCTAAACATGTGCAAACTTCCAAACCATTGCATCAACTGAGCTTAACCACAAGAACTGCCACCTACTTCACCAAGCTTCTGATCTGGATGGCAATATCATTGCTTCATCTCCACCTCGACAAAAGCCATAGGCGCAGTACCGCCATTAATGACATTGTGCTTTACACCAGCCTTTCGGTGATACGCAGCCCCTCTTTCAGTTTCGACTGTGCGCGCTCCTTCCCCCTCTTCGATGAGCATGGTGCAGTCCGTGAGAGCTATGATGACATAGTCAAATCCGTGCTCATGCCACCCTGTTTCATCATTGGGTTTGAACTCAAAGCGGGTTGCTCGAACTTGATCATTGTCGATGAGTTGAGAGGCGCAAGCGGCTGATCGTTTAGTCATAATGATACCTTTTCTGAGTTTTGTTCTGAGAAGCCACTAAAGGACACATACTGGTCGAGGTCCTGTCTTTCGGTTCTGTATCAATTAATCTTGGCTGCTTTGTCTGGAACTGCAAGGGCAATGCCACAATTGCCCAGCTTGAAACGTTCGAACAAGACCACAGCGTCGAATGTCGTATGGCGCCTTAAATCCACCGAATGCACCGCTGAGTGAACTTAATTCTAATGACAAGAGATGTCCCCTTTTAGTTCTTTGAGCTAGCCTAACTGACTAGGCTATATCTTAATTGCGTCGCCCACGATAGAACTCCTTATCAGATCTTTGGGTAAACGATTTCCTGCAGCTTTAGGCTCCGACTCTTATGCGAGCCCTTCTCGAATTTTTTGCAGGTTCTCCCGACGTACTTTTCGTGCAGCAAGTGCCTGTTCCATTTCGACCCTGATAAATTTGATAGGTGTATTCGGTTGGAGTTGCCCAATCAGATCCATGTCAGCAGAGATGATCGCACCAAGGGTGAAATAGCCGCCACCTGAAACGGCGTCGCGATGTAATACGATAGGCTCAGTTCCACCGGGAACTTGAATGGAACCATACGAATAGCAACCATCAACAATGTTCGAGGGATCGGAACCCGCACCAAACGGTTGTTCGCGGTCTACGAATTCCAATGGACGACCACCTTTAAAGCGATACCCCATCCGGTCTGCCTCAGCAGCAACAATCCATGTGTCTTCAAAGAACCCTTCTCCAGAGGCTTCAGTCAGCCGGTTCCAATAGAGACCTGGCAGAACCCGTAACTCAGCGGGGTAGCTCGGGACGAGACGCAGATCGTTTGGTACTGATTTGCTAGCTGTTCGAACGCTTCCGCTACCAACAGGAATGATATCACCCGCAGCAATTGGGCGACCCTCAACACCACCCAATGCACCGATGGGATATGTTGAACGGCTACCGAGATCAGGATCAGTGGCAATGCCACCAGAAACCGCAATGTAGATCCGCGCCCCGGTTTTCAAAAAACCAAAACTCAATGTTTGTCCCGGTTTGACGGAGAATGAAGTCCAACCTTGGACGGCTTCGCCATCTAAGGTCATCGGCATATCTGCCCCGGTGACCGCGACAGTTGCATCTTCAGTAAACTCGATTTCCGGTCCCATTAAGACACCTTCAAGGCCAGCCGCATCTTCAGGGTTTCCAACAAGCATGTTGGCTGCGCGCAAGGCATAGCGATCCATAGCACCACTGATTGGGATGCCAAGATGGAAATACCCTGGACGACCCAGGTCTTGAACCGAGGTCGAGAGGCCTGATTTGATGATTTTAAGCGCCATTGAGAGCCTCCATCAGTTTTGCATTGGTGCCAGCCATGTCCACATTGAAATCTTCTAAATCGAAATCGACCTTAGCAATACGGGGGGTGTAAGTTCCGGCTTCACACGAAGCAGCAATCCTGTCGTATTCTTCGCGATCAATGGGTTTCCATTTCACAATGTCGCCAGGTTTGAAAAACACCATGAAGTCCTTCAAATAGCTAACTTCTTGTTCAGGATCATAGATTGGCATCGGCGTGATCCCAAACATCTGGTAACCGCCTGCACCGCGTACCGAGTAGACGCATGAGAAACAGCCGCCATAGCCGACTGTAAGTTTGGGCGTGTCAGTCCGTGGACGCAGGTATTTTGGCACCTGCAATTGCTTGTCACGATCCACAAGCTGATAGAGGAATGGCAGTCCAGCCACAAAGCCAACCATCGAAACGAACCAAGGTTGAGAGTGATGGGCCTCAATAAACTCTTCAACGGAGTCATAGCCATTGATACGCGCTGCATATTCCAAGTCAGTGCTGGACGGATCTTGATGACGCTCGCGGAAGCGCATGACCGTTTCGTGTGTCCATGGGTCCTGGTAATAAACCGGAACCTCAATGATTCGAGTGGATAGGCACTTTTCCGCAGACTCAGCTTTATGCTCAAGTTCTTTGACGCGCTTAAGCATTTCGTCAGGGTGGGTCACATCTGGGTCAAACTTGACCTGGAACGAAGCGTTGGCAGGACAGATTTCCGTCACACCAGGGATATTGGCATCGCGCACTGCGTTACTCATCGACAAGGATTTGAAGAAGGCGTCCAGCGACATCTCTTCGTCGATTTCGACGTAGATGTGTTCATCTCCTCCATATGTATAACGTGTCTTCATCGTTCACCTCTTTTAGTTTGTGCTAATGTCAGATTGCCAGCTTCCAACCATGGCTCCAGCCATTGAGTATGGAAGGCACCCTCTTGGACTGAGGCGTCATTGGCCAAAGCCAAATACAGTGGGATAGTTGTCTTAAGACCTTTAAATCTAATACGTTCAAGAACACTTTTAAGCTTGGTGATCGCCTCTGCCCGTGTCGGAGCATGGACGATCACTTTACCCAACAGGGAGTCGTAGAAAGGTGGAATTTGATAGCCTTCATAAAGGAAGTGATCAAAGCGAATTCCTTCACCTTCGGGAACACTCATCTTATCAAGTTTGCTAGGCCATGGCATAAATCTCATCAACGGATCTTCTGCATTGATGCGCACCTCAATGGCATGACCGTTCCGGTGAATTTGGTCTTGCGTGAGGCTTAGTTTGGCCCCTCCGCAAACTCGGATCATTTCTTGAACCAAATCTACACCCGTGATCATCTCGCTGATTGGGTGTTCCACTTGGATGCGTGTGTTCATCTCAATGAAGAAGAACTCATTGGTGGCTTCATCATAGAGGTATTCAAGAGTGCCAGCACCGCAGTAGTTGACAGCCTTGGCCAAAGCTATGGCCGAATTGCACAGCGTCTCGCGGGTCTCTTTGTCCAGACAGACCGCACCGGCTTCTTCCCAAACTTTTTGGCGACGACGCTGCAGTGAACATTCACGCTCATAGCAGTGAATAGCGTCCGTTCCGTCTCCGAGAATTTGCACTTCAATGTGTCGTGGCGAACGGACAGCGCGCTCTAGATAGAGGCCCCCGTCGCCAAAGGCTGCCACAGCTTCGGCTTGAGCTTGAGGTGCTAATGTACGCAACTCTTCCTCGTTGTCTGCTACTCGGATGCCTTTACCGCCACCACCTGCGGCGGCTTTGATCATGACTGGATACCCAACAGAGTTTGCAATCTCAGCAGCATCATCGATAGTTGTGACGCGCCCTTTCGAACCAGGAACAACTGGAACACCAGCTGCCTCAGCAGCTTTACGCGCTTCGACTTTGTCGCCCATTCGCTCGATTGTTGCTGCACTTGGGCCAACGAATGTTACACCGGCCGCCTCCACAGCATGTGCAAACGCAGGGTTCTCTGAGAGAAACCCATAGCCCGGATGTACAGCGTCAGCACCAGTCTCTTTGATTGCGGACATAATCGCACCAATATTAAGGTAACTGTCCTTAGACTTTGCTGGTCCAATGCAGATAGATTCATCTGACATTCTTACGGAGAGCATGTCTGCATCAGCTTCAGAGAACCCTTGGATCGTCGTGATCCCAAGTTCCTTCGCCGCTTTAATAATGCGAACTGAAATTTCGCCGCGATTGGCAATAAATAGGCGCTTTATTGCCATTTTCAGCGGCGCAACGTCGCTAGAACTTGGCCAGCATTTACTGGTGCCTCATCTTCAACTGCATAGCCTTCGAAGATTCCCGCCGTTTCAGATTTGACCTCAATGAATGTCTTCATAACTTCGACAAGTCCGATGGCATCTCCGACCGCCACTTCATCGCCTTTTGACTTGTAAGCCACTTTGTCCGGTGAAGGCTTTTGGTAGAATGTTCCGGGAACTGGTGATTGAATGTCCGCCATGTTTTTTCCTTATTCTTTACTTTGTTTGCGCAAGCACTGTTGAAGCGGAAGCGATTGTGATTCCTGCCTCCATCAAAGCAGCTTTAATGGCCTTACCCACTTCGAGGGCACCTGGTGTGTCTGAGTGGAAGCAAATGGATTCAAAACCGATTTCGATTTCGTCACCCTCTACGGTCATCACCATTCCCGTTTTACAAGCTTTGACGCACTTTGCTGCGATTGCT
>Ga0206123_10001332_pt1 | contig 23378 bp, 30 predicted proteins | sample Helgoland_Spring_2_FD_160086 | JGI IMG/M metagenome (GOLD analysis project Ga0206123, IMG submission 160086) | Pelagic subsurface seawater microbial communities from Kabeltonne, Helgoland, North Sea - Helgoland_Spring_Bloom_20160316_1 | ecosystem: Environmental > Aquatic > Marine > Epipelagic ...
GAAGTTGTTTCCCGATGCCCAAGACCGGCCCAGCACCGACGACGCCATCTGCAACCTGTTGCTGTCGGGTCGACCGGGTGGCTCCACTCCTGATCGCTTAGTATGTGCATAATGTATATTATGTTAAATTAAATACCTTGACGCTTGCGCTTGATGCGCCCTGTTCCTCGAGAATCTTTCTTTCGGCTTATGCGCCATTATTTGGCACCAAGTAAGCGCGACCAGGAATGCATGTCTGAAATGCGAATCGGGGTGCTGCGCAACGTCGTGATTGGCGACCTCGAAGTCGATCGCCTGCCAGCGGAAGTCCAGAATTTCGCACAGTGGTGACCAGTCGCCATCATAGAGTGACTCGACCCGGTAACCTCACCGGTTCGGCTGTGGTGTATCGGGCTGCCATGCCAAGGGACGTTCGGCATGAAACCGCCGAAGCCGACCTCGATCAGCCACAGGCGACCATCGGCCTCGGCCTTGGGCGATGTATGCGTTGCCGCCGGCGCGGGCGCATCGAGGGCGCTATGAACCCGTACCCGGGCAAGGTGTTTGCGATCGGAAAGCCGATGGCGCGAAGCACGCGCCGTAACAGGCTCGCATGCTCGAAGCAGTAACCGGCCCGCTGCCCCGCGAGCATCTTGCGATCCACTGCTCCCGGTGTCAGGTCAGCCCCGCGGTCAAGCATGACACCGATCATCTCGAACGGAATGGCGGCCATATGCCGTTCAATGAGTGTGGTCAGCAGGCCCAGCGTCGGAACCAGCGAACCCGTATAGCCGATACGATCGAGATAGGCAATCAGGGGCCAACTCATCCAGGACTCCAGGTGCCTGAGGTAGTCGATTATGGCCGCGCGCGCCGCCTGTCCGGGGCCCGTGTACTCACAAGACTTCGCGACCCATCGCTTTGTAGATCACGACATAGAGAACCAAATTCCGCATTCCAACCGCCGTCCCGGGCCAATCGGACCGCAGTTTAGCGGCCGCGCCCGCCGCCGCGGGATACCCCGCGACGCGCCGGCGGCCGCCGATACGCCTTCAGCGTGTCGGACTTAGTCTGAATTGGCTGCGGCAGTGGGACATCGGCCGCTTTAAACGTTACTTCTCGTTACACAAGACCCACTATGCGCCTCGAATGAGCGCCTAAGTTACCTCGCTGCCCCACTCCCTCGCACGAATCCACCTAAGTCCGACAGGTTGCGTTAGGAACGCCGCGCGGTGATGCGCTTGCCGTCTGCGGTTTCCAGAATCAGGACCCCGGAATCATCAATGCTGTAGCGGGTCACCTCCGACAGCAGATCGAGCAGGCGCCGCTCCTGCTTCATCTGCGCCTCCGGGCAGGCCATCATGGTGGTGCCGGCGCGTTCCAGCGACAGTTGACTGCCGTCCTTCTCGTAGCTGCCCAGCAGCCGGTTGCAGGTGGCGCTGCCGGCCAGGCGGCCGTCGGGCATAAATTTCAGGCTGGCGTGGCTGCTGTCGATTACGCCGCCGCCAGCGATATCCTCGATCATCCATTCGTCGCCGACCAGCGCCGTTTGTCCGCCGTCGTCGTTTTTCATCAGATATTCGGCAACCGCCTGGTAGGCGGGCAGCGAGGTGGCGTCGTTGGCCGCGTTGGCGGCCTTGGGGTGGGACGCCAGACGCACGATCACCATGTCGGCGGCCGGGTCGATCCAGATGGTCTGGCCGTGGACGCCGCGCGCGGCGAACGCGCCATGCTCGTTGTGGCTGACCCACCACATGCCGCGATAGCTCCAGCCGTCCAGCGTGTCGTAGCCGGCGCGCGCGAAGGCCTCGCGGTCGCCGCCGGCGCGGATGCGCTCGATGGCCGCCGCCGGGACGATCTGCTCGCCCCGCCAGCGGCCCTTGTTCAGCACCATCTGGCCGAAGCGGCCCAGATCATGCAGCGTGGCGTTGAAGCCGCCGCCGGCGAACGGCGTGCCGATGCCATCAACCGTGTAGAAGGCTTCGCGTTCGGTGCCGAGGCGGGACCAGACGGTGTCGGCGAAAAACTCGGCCACCGAGTCGCCGGTGGTGCGCGCGATCAGCCAGCCCAGGGCGTCAGCATTGATGGTCCGATAGCCGAACGCCTCGCCGTGCTCGCCCTGCTTTTCCACCGTTTGCAGAAACTCGAAATAGCCACGCGGCCCGTCATAGCCCTCGGGCTTGGGCAGCGGGCTGGCGGCCTCGGCGTATTGCCACACGCCCGCCTCGGGATCGGAATAGTCCTCCGAGTAATCCAGCGCGGTGGTCATTTCGGGGTCAACGCACGAAACGGAAGAAATCGTACGCTAAGCCTCTCGTGGTGTCTGTAGCAACCGGAATCGGCCGTGCTCGACTCGCTTTCGCGGACTGCGCTTACAACGTAGGTCAAATCCGAGCACGGCGGTACTCGCGGTATCGCGTGGCATTGCGGAAAGCATACCCGGCACCGGCGTAACCGCGAACGCCATTTTGCCGGGGCCCACCCGATCGGAAGGCGTCAGTAAAATGCTGGCCGACATGGCCGACGAAGGCCAGTCGCAAGACAGCGTGGAGCAGGCGTTTATCGAAAACGAGCGTCCCAGTTCGCTGATCAAGCGGCTGGCAACGCCCGAAGAGGTCGCCAACCTGGTGGTGTATATGGCCAGCCCGCTGTCGTCGGCCACCAACGGCGCCCCGATGCGCGTGGATGGCGGCGTTGTCCGCGCGATGACCTGAAAAGCAAATCCCAAGGAGTTCTGTATGAAAGTATTAATAGCAGGTGCCAACGGTAAAATAGGCCAGCGCCTGGTCAAACAAATGGCTGAAAGCGCGCACTCCCCCCGCGCGATGATTCGTAATCCCGATCAGGCTGAAAACCTGCAAGCCCTGGGCGCCGAGACCGTGGTGGCGGATCTGGAGGACGATTGCAGCGGGGCCCTGAAAGGTTGCGACGCGGTTATATTCACTGCCGGTTCCGGGCCGGACACCGGCCCGGATAAAACCGTAGATGTGGATCAAAACGGGGCGATCAGTCTGATCGACCAGGCCAAGGCCGCTGGCGTTAAACGCTTTGTTATCGTCAGCTCCATGCGCGCCGACGACCCCGAGGCCGGGCCGGAGAAGCTGCGCCATTATCTTAGAGCCAAGAAGAACGCCGACGACCACCTGCGCGACAGCGGCCTGGCCTACACTATCGTCCGGCCCGGGCGGCTGACCGAGGAGCCCGGCAGCGGCCGCGTGCAGATCGCTGAGCGCCTGGACAGCTTCGGCGAGATCCCGCGCGAGGACGTGGCCGCCGTGTTGCTGGCGACGCTGGAGGCGGACAACACGATCCGCCGCGGCTTCGACCTGATCGCCGGTGACCAGCCGCTGACGGACGCCATTGCAGCCTTATAGGCCACGCACGCTCATATCGAAGCCATGTCAGAATGCCGGGGTGGAGGCATTGGTATGAGCACGAACGACTCGCTGGCGGGCGAGGCCGAGCGGGCCCGCGAGAATTTGCTGGCGCGCCTGGCACCGGATCGACGCGAGCAGGCGCGGGAGGCGCTCGTGCGGCTGGCCGGGACGCCGGTGGCCGCCGTCGACGTGGGCGATACCGCCCCGGCCTTCGAGCTGCGCAACATCCACGGCTATCGGGTATCGCTGGCCGAGCGGCTGGCGGCCGGACCGGTGGTGTTGAGCTTCTTCCGCGGCGCCTGGTGCTCGTTCTGCAACCTGGAGCTGCGCGCCCTGCAGCGGCGGTTGCCCCAGATCGAGGCCTTGGGCGCCAGCTTGCTGGCGATCTCGCCCGAGACCGCCGAGTACTCTGCCAAGGTGGCCGAGCGCCACCACCTGGGCTACGACATCCTGGTGGACACCGGCAACCGGGTGGCGCAGACGTACGGGCTGGTCGCCGAACCCGATCCGGCATTGCGCGATTTCGACGAGCGCCACGACGTGAACCTGGCCGAACACAATGCCGGGGGCGATACCCGCTTGCCCATCCCGGGCACCTTTGTGGTCGCCGCCGATGGGCGCGTGGCGGCTGCGCGCTCCGCCGCCGACTGGACCCGGCGGATGGAGCCTGATGCCATCATCGAGCACCTGCGCGAGCTCCGTGCAGGCTGACCGCGGTGGCGGCCACCGGCTTGGTTAGCGCCAGCCCGGCCGCAGATACTAACGGTTTGATCGCTATCCGATGGCCACGCTCGAGGTGCCGGCGACGGCGGGGATCCCGGGCAGACGCATCGCGCACAGCGGAGCAAAATCCACTTCGAAACCGGAGGTTGTGGCGATGAGCACCGCATTGGTGGCACGGGATAACGTCTTTCGGGCCGACAGGACGGCGGTAAGGTGTTCACCTTGCAAACGATGCCGGCCTACGGGGACGATCCGTTCGGCGCCGCCGTCGGTAAAGCCGCAGGCTTTTCGCTGCATGCCGGTGTGGCCGCCGCCAGCGATGAGCGCGACAAGCAGGACAAGGCACCGGCCAGGGGGGTGTTGCCTGAACCAGGGGCGCCGCCCATCAGCCACCGATAACCCGCCTGCCGTCGGCCCCAGCCGTGTTGCGCAACAGCGACCAGCCAAGAGCCGCCGCCAGGATCCCGGCCAGCATCACGCTGACCTTGGCCAGCGACAGGGTGGCGGCTTCGGTAAACGCCGAGTTCGCGATAAATATGGACATGGTGAAGCCAATGCCGCAGAGGGCGCCAGCCCCGGCTATCTGGCGCCAGGTGAATTCGGTCGGCGCATGGGCCCCACCGCCGTGCACTGCCAGCCAGGCACCCACGATAATTCCGACCGGCTTGCCGATGACCAGACCCAGAACAATCCCCAGGCTGACCGGATGCAGCAGATTCAGCGCGCTGGCCTCCAATACGATGCCGGCGTTGGCCAGGGCGAACAGCGGCAGCACCAGGAACGACGACCAGGGTTGTATATCCCGCCCCAGACGCTCGGCCGGCGACAGCAGACGCTCGACCATGCGTTCCAGGCTGCGCACGGCAGCTTGATAGCGGCTTTGTTCGTGCCCTTCGATTGGCGGTGATTCCAGGCTGTGGAACAGCGCCATGCTCTGACCGTGCAGCTCGGCGGGGCGCGGCGGGCTGCGGGTGGGAATGGCAAAGGCCAGCAATACGCCCGCCAGGGTTGGGTGTATGCCCGAGTACAATACCGCCGCCCACAAGACGATGCCGATCAGCGCGTACGGCAGCGCCCGGTACACGCGTACCTTGTTAAGACCATAGGCGGCGGCCAGCAGCACGGCGGCCAGCAACAGGCCGGCCACGGCGATGTGATCGGTATAGACCAGTGCCAGTACCAGGATGGCGCCGATATCGTCGGCCACCGTCAGTGTGGCGACAAACACGCGCAGTGCCAGGGGCGCGCGCGATCCGAATATAGCCAGTATGCCGAGAGCAAAAGCCGTGTCGGTGGCCATCGGCACACCCCAGCCCATCATATTGGGGCCGCCCACGTTGAACAGCAGATAAATGACCGCGGGCGCGAGTATCCCGCCAGCCGCGGCCGCCAGCGGCAGCGCCGCGCGCCGCGGCTGGCTCAATTCGCCGTCGGTGAACTCGCGCTTGATCTCCAGCGACACCACAAAAAAGAAGAGGACGATGAGGGCGTCGTTAACCCATTCATGCAGCGACAGCGCGAACGCGAAATCGCCGAAGCGGATCGCCAGTTCGGTTTGCCACAGGGCGGTGTAGCTATCGCCCCAGGGCGAGTTGGCCCACAGCAGGGCGATGACGGCTGCGGTCAGCATCAACAGGCCGGCCGATGCCGACAGGCCGGCGAAGTCGGTCGCCAGTTGCCGAACCTTCCAGCCCAGCGGCTCGCGCATCGCTTCCAACACCGATAACTCGTCCCAAGGCCCGTCGTAGCGCCGGCCGTTGATAAAAAACGTTGGCGTAGCGTGGGCGCCGCTGTCGCGCGCATGGGCGAAATGCGCGTCGACGCGCTCAGCGTATGTATGGTCGTCGAGTTCGCGGCCGAAACGGTCGACGTCCAGCCCCAGGGCCGTGGCCGCGGCGATCAGACCGTCGCGATCGAGGCCGTCCTGGTGCTCGAACAGATAATTGTGCATGTCCCAGAACCGGCCCTGGGCGGCGGCCGCTTCCGCGGCCTCGGCCGCCCGGTGCGCGTCGGGGTGCAGGCGGGTATTGGGGAAATGCCGGAACACATAACGGATCTGCCCCGGCAGGTGTGTTTCCTGAAGCCGCTGGATGCCGGCGTGCGCGCGCCGGCAATAGCTGCATTGATAATCGCCGTATTCCACCAGCGTGACGCGCGCATCGGCGGGCCCCTGGATATGGTCGCGGTCTGCGTCGACTGGCGGGCGCAGTGGTGTTGGCGTTTCGGGCATTGTGGCTAACCTATGCGGGATTAATCAGAGGGTCCCTAGAAAAGCCGGCGTTTCGCGAACCGCCCCAAGACGTCGCAATCGGCCCGGTTGCGGGTAGCGGAAGCAACCGGGCCATTCGCCGGCGTCACGTCAATCTTGCGCGGCGCCCGAGCGCAATTGTTTCAGTAACGCCTGCGCCGCGGCAGCCGACGAGGCCGGATTCTGGCCGGTGATCAGATTGCCGTCGGTGGTTACATAGGAGGCCCAGTCAGCGCCTTTGGAATAGCGACCGCCGTTGTCGTTGAGTGCGTCTTCTACCAGGAAGGGCACCACGTCGGTGAGGCCGACAGCGGCCTCTTCGCTGTTGGTGAACCCGGTTACCGATTTGCCGTTGACCAATGGTTCGCCGTCCGGGCCTTTGGTGCGGCGCAGGGCGCCGGGCGCGTGGCACACGAGCCCCAGTGGCAGGCCGGCCGCGTAGGTGGTTTCGATCAGGGCGATGGAATCGGGGTCTTCGGCCAGATCCCACAGCGGGCCGTGGCCGCCGGGGTAGAACACGGCGTCGAAGTCCTGTTCGACTACGTCGGACAATTTCGCGGTGTGGGCCAGCGCCTGTTGCGCGTCCTCGTCCTGACGAAAACGCCGGGTGTCATCGGTTTGTGCGTCCGGCGCGTCGCTCTTCGGATCCAGCGGCGGCTGGCCGCCGGCCGGCGATGCCAGCACCAGCTCGGCGCCGGCGTCCTTGAGCACGAAGTAGGGCGCGGCGAATTCCTCCAGCCAGAAGCCGGTTTTCTCGCCGGTGTCGCCCAGTTGGTCGTGGGAGGTCAGTACCATCAATATTTTCATAGCATCCTCTCGGGTGATCGTACTGGGTTTGCCGGCGTGCGGGCTATGAGGCGCCCTTGGCAGCCAGTACGTCGAGCTTGTGGATTTCCGGATCCTTCGCGAATAGGTCCGGTGCTTGTTCCATCAGGGCTTCGGCGACCTTGCCGGATAAATGGGCGTCTCGACCGGCGTCGTCATCAAAGGTGTCGAAGATGCCAAACGTCGACGCGCCCATTTTCACGGCGTACCAGGTCGCGGTGCCGGGTTCCTCCTGCACCAGCTCCAGGCCGCTGTTGAGAAACGCCTCGACCTCGGCTTCCTTGCCGGGTTTGGCTTCGAGTGGGACCCATAGTGCTTTGCTTACCATGTCGGTTCTCCTTGGGGTTGGATGGACGCGGCCCGGACAGCTTCAGCGCTGACCCGATCCGGTGGTGCAGTTTCGCTCTTGCTGTGACAATTTACAACAAGACGCCGAGAACGGCTACTGCGCATACCGCCACCACATCACTTTGCATTGGTTAGACAGCTCAACTCTCGCCGAGAATGCTATGCAGGTACTGCACGGCGATCGAGCCCTCGCCGACGGCCGAGGCCACGCGCTTGACGCTGCCGGAACGTACGTCGCCAACCGCGAAGACCCCAGGCTGGTCGGTCTCCATCAGAAAGGGCCTCCGGTCGCGGGCCCAGCCCACCGCGATGCATGCGGCTGGCGGATCTCTGCGGCTTGTTCGATGGCGGCGGCGGTAATGTGCCAGTCAGTATCCACGGATGCACGGTTGTGCTGATTCATGTGGGTTGCTCGTATGCGTTACTCAAGCTAGTCGGTGCCGCTGACAGGACGTCTGCCTTCCTCGAATTCCTCGATCATCCTGGCGTTGAACGCCGGAATGTCGTCGAAACGAACGGCCACCACCGCACGTACTTGAGTGCGGTGGCGGTTGTTTGGCCTGGCATCAGGTTTATTGCTCCAGGTGAGCATCCATGGTGATGTCGGCATTCAGCACTTTGGACACCGGGCAGCCGGCCTTGGCTTTCTCGGCCGCCTGCGCGAACGCTTGCTGATCGGTATCCGGCACGTTGGCGGACACGTCGAGGTGAACGGCCGTGATATCGAAGCCGCCCTCGGACTGTTCGAGGCTGACGGTGGCCTTGGTGTCGATCCGCTCGGCCGTCAGGCCGCCTCGCCCAGGATCATGGACAGGGCCATGGAGTAGCAACCGGCATGGGCGGCACCGATGAGTTCTTCGGGGTTGGTGCCCTTGCCGTTCTCGAATCGGGTGCCAAACGAATACTGGGTGTCGGAGAGCACACCACTGTCAGTGGAGATGACACCCTTGCCTTGTTTGAGATCGCCCTGCCATTGGGCGTTTGCATTGCGTTTCATAATGAACTCCTTTACGTGGGTTGCTGGATTGACTGAAAAGCCGCTGCCGGCTGTTTACAGTTCCTGTTGAGTGGGGCGGATGATCAATTCGTTGATATCGACATCGCCGGGCTGCTCGATGGCGTATACGATTGCCTTGGCGATCGCGTCGGCGTCGATGGCATCCTCGTAGAGCTTGTTGGCCGATTCCGCCGCCTCTTCGTGGCTGATGTGGTCGGTCAATTCAGTGGCCACTGCGCCCGGGGAAATATTGGTGGAACGAATTTCACCATTGGATTCCAGGCGCAAGCCTTCGGACAACGCTTTCACCGCGAATTTGGTCGCGCAATAAACGGCGCCGCCGGGCATGACCTTGTGTCCGGCAACCGAAGACAGGTTGATGATGTGGCCGCTGTGCTGCTCGCGCATGGTGGGCAGTACCGCGGCGATGCCGTAGAGCACCCCCTTGAGATTCACGTCCACCATCTGCTCCCACTCGTCGACCTTGAGGGCGTCGAGCGGGGCCAGCGGCATCAGGCCGGCGTTGTTGAGCAGTACGTCGATGCGGCCGAAGGTATCCTTGGCGGCCTACGCCAGCGCTTCGACCTGACTTCGATCGGTCACATCGGTGACGCGATAGGCCGCTTGACCGCCATCGGCTTCGATCGACGAAACGAGCTCCTTGAGTCGGGATTCGCGGCGGGCGCCCAGCATCAGCTTGGCGCCGCCTTCGGCCAATCGGCGGGCCGTAGCTTCACCCAGCCCGCTGCTGGCGCCGGTAATAACAACAACTTTGTCGGCAATTCCATTCATTTCGATTCTCCTTGGTGAAAGTGATTATCAGGCGGCTCCTGCGTTCTTCGGTACGCAATCCGGGTTTTCCCCGGATTGCGAGCGGTTCAGGCAACCGTTCTGGACAGCACCGTGTCGTTCATGGCGCTGTGTAAATTTCTGCAGGGCAAGTGCGCTGCGTAAAGCGTAACGCTATCGAGAACCCGCGACTTCGCTTGAAGTGTCGGCCCGGATGATCATCGGATTGCGCTTCCAACTCGACATCAATTTCGACCCTCCAGCATCCTGCTGAAAAACAGGTCGGCAAACACCGTCATCGGCGCAGTCGAGCGAGCGACCTTGGCGCGCAGGATGGCGCCTTCCCAACCGTTGAGCAGAGTTTCGGCCAGTTGTTCGACATCCTGGTCGGGGCCAATTTCATTCGCGGCACGGGCTTGCTCTAGGCAGCGCACGAAATGCTGCGTCCAGCGGCTGAAGACCGTATCCAGACGGTCGCGAAAGACTTCGTTCTGTGCAGCGAGTTCCTGGCTCAGGTTGCCAATCAGGCAACCTCGTCCGTAGTCATACCGAACCATGTCCGCCAAGCCGGCGTCGAAGTAATTGCGGAAACGCTGAAGCGGAGCCACCGTGGTGTCATTCAACAAGTTGTCGAGGCGGGCGTCATATTCGGCGTCGAAATCGTCGATCACCGCCAGCCCGAAATCCTCCTTGCTGGAAAAATAGTAGTAAAACGAGCCCTTGGGCACGCCAGCGGCGCTTAACACCGCGCTGACGCCGGTGTTGTTAAAGCCCTGCCGCGCGATGATTTCACTACCGGCGCGAATCAGTGCCTGGCGTGTTTCGGTTCGTGTCATGCTTGACATAATAGACCGGTCAGCTATAGGATGCAAATGATGAATTTCCGGGTTTGCCTCAAGCGGCCCGCGCACGAAGATCGCGTCCATCCGAAACGGCTTGGGGTGGCCCGCGTTCCGCGGCGACCGACGCGGTTGCGGACGGTCGATGCGCGCATTGCGATACGGCCGTGATATCGAGCAGCCGGAACCCGACGAGGACGCCGCCATTGACGGCATCATCCAGGCGATGACGTACCAGCGTGAGATCGTCGCCGAACGAAAGCTGAACCGACTCTCTTAGAAACGTGCCAAGGAGCATCAACCAATGTCTGAAAGTCAGCCCATTCCGAAAACTGATCGCTACCCGACGCTGTTTTCCCCTGTGCGTATCGATTCGCTGCGGCTGGCCAACCGCGCGGCCGTGTCGCCGATGACGCGCACCAGCGCCAATCCCGACGGCACCGCCACCGATCAGATGGTCGAATATTATCGCCGCTATGCCCGCGGCGGCTTTGGGCTGGTCATCACCGAAGGCACCTATACCGATACCGTTCATGCTCAAGGTTATTTCCGGCAACCCGGCATCGCAACCGATGCGCAGGGCGCCGCCTGGCAGCCGGTGGTCGATGCGGTTCACGCCGCGGGTGCCGCGATCGTGGTCCAGCTGATGCACGCCGGAGCGCAAGGCCAGCACGAGGGAACCGCGACCGTCGCGCCGTCGGCGGTGCGGCCCTACGGCAAGACCAATCCGATCTATCACGGCGACGGCAAGGAATACGGGGTGCCCGAGGCGCTCACGGAGACCGGCATCGTCGAGGCGATCGATGGCTTCGTCGCCGCGGCGAAGCGCGCGCTGCAGGCCGGGTTCGACGGCGTGGAGATCCACGGCGCCAACGGCTATCTGCTGGACGAGTTCATTACCGATTACCACAACCGGCGCGACGACGAATACGGCGGCGACATCGGCAACCGCGTGCGTATGGTCCGGCGGGTCGTCCAGAGCGTGCGCGATGCGGTGGGTCGTGATTTCACCGTCGGCGTGCGTGTCTCCCAGACCAAGATCAACGATACCGAGCATCGCTGGAACGGACCGGAAGACGCCGCCGTGATCTTTCGCGCCATGGCCGAAGCCGGCGCGAGTTATATCCACGTCACCGGCGCCGGCGCGGTCGATCCGGCGTTTTCCGACGACGGCCCGAGTCTGGCTGAACTGGCGGCCGAGCACGGTGGCGGCATCGCAGTGATCGCCAACGGCGGGCTGCACGATGCCGGCAAAGCCGAGGCGCAAGTCGATACAGGCGGCGCGAGCCTGGCCGCCGTCGCGCGCGGCGCATTGGCCAACGCGGACTGGCCGCAGCGGATCGCGGAGGGCCGCGCTCAAAACGACTTCGATTCGGACCTGCTCCAGCCGCTGGTCACGCTCGACAATCAGGCCGATTGGGAAGACGGGCAGACGGATATCTTCGAGCCGCTGCACAAATCGCCGTAACGCAGAGTCTTCAAGGAGAAAGCATCCAGGAATACGCGTTGTAACTACGAAAAATCGCGGGCGGTACGAACAATGGCGTGCGCGCTCGCGCCAGCCACAGTCCATTCGCACAGGAGCAAGCCATGCGTGCAGTTGTCTACAAGGGCCCCCACCAGGTCCAGGTCGAAAACGTACCGGATGCCAAGCTCGAACAGCCCACCGATGTCGTGGTGCGCATTACCAGCACCAACATCTGCGGTTCAGACCTGCATATGTACCAGGGCCGTACCGATTTCGACGAAGGCCGGATCATCGGCCACGAGAATCTCGGTGAGGTGGTCGAGGTCGGCAAGGGCGTACATAAAGTCCACAAGGGCGATCGCGTGTGCCTGCCGTTCAATATCGGCTGCGGTTTCTGCAAGAACTGCGAGGCGGGCAAGACCGCGTTCTGTCTCGAAGCCAATCCGGGCTTCGCCGGCGCGGCCTACGGCTACGCCAAGATGGGTCCCTACAGCGGCGGCCAGGCCGAATATCTGCGCGTACCCTACGCCGACTTCAATTGCCTGATCCTGCCGGAAGACGCGGCCGAGAAAGAAAACGACTATGTGATGCTCACCGACATCTTTCCGACCGGCTGGCACGCCACCGAGCTGGCCGGTATGCGCGACGGCGATTCGGTGCTGGTCTGGGGCGACGGACCGGTCGGCATCATGGCGGCATACTCGGCGGTGCTGCGGGACGCCCGCCAGGTGATGATCGTCGGCCACCACGCCGATCGCCTGAAGCTGGCCGAGGATTTCGGCGCGATCACTATCAATGAAAGCGATGTCGACCCCCAGGAGGCGATCGCCGAATATACGCAAGGTGAAGGCGCGGACCGCGCCTGCGAGTGCGTGGGCTATCAGGCGCACAACCAGGACGGCGAAGAACAGCCCAATCTGGTGATGAACAATCTGGTCAAGGCGGTTCGGCCGACCGGCGCCATCGGCGTGGTCGGCCTGTTCGTGCCCGAGGACCCCGGTGCCGCCAGCGAGATGAATCAACGCGGCCAGATCGCGTTCGACATGGGTTTGTTCTTTGAAAAAGGCCAACGAATGGCCACCGGGCAGGCCGACGTCAAGGCCTACAACCGACAACTGGCCGATCTGGTTTTTCACGACAAGGCCCAACCGTCGTTTCTGCTGTCGCACGAGTTGTCGCTGGACGACGCGCCCGATGCCTACAACAACTTCGACAAGCGCGCCGAAGGCTGGACCAAGGTCGTGCTCAAGCCGGGCCAGAACGGCGCGTGATTACGCTTCATTTTCTTTCTTCACAACGCAACAGGAGTTACTGATATGCAACAACTAGCCAGTTTGGCCCTCGAGGACGCGCAGCGCATCATTCAGGCCGGCATTGAAAAAGCCGGGGAAGTGGGCCAGCCGCAGAATGTGGCGGTAGTAGACGTCGGCGGTAATCTGGTTGCCCATGCCCGCATGGACGGGGCGTGGATCGGCAGTGTGGATATCGCCATCAACAAGGCATTCACTTCGCGCGCGTTCGATATCTCCACCCAGGATTTATCGGATAACGCCCAACCCGGCGAGCAGTTTTACGGTATCCAGGTTTCCAACCACGGTCGTGTGATGAGCTTCGCCGGCGGTTTGCCGTTGACCCGGGACGACGCAATCGTCGGTGCGCTGGGCGTGAGCGGCGGCACCGGTGAACAGGATCAGACGGTGGTGGAGGCGGCGGCCGCAGCCTTTTAGTGGGGCACCGACCCGCGAGCCGGTCAACGCGATGACTGCTGCCCGGCGCGATGCGTATTTATCCGAAAACCAACAGGAGCACAAGCCATGGTTAAAGTCGTAAAATTCCACGAAACCGGCGGTCCCGAAGTACTGAAATTCGAAGACACCGAGGTCGGCGAACCCGGCGAGGGTGAGCTGCGGGTCAAGGTCGAAGCCATCGGCCTGAACCGCGCCGAGGCCATGTTCCGCTCGGGCGCCTATTTGGAGGATCCCAAGCTGCCGGCGGGCCTCGGCTACGAGGGCGCGGGCATCGTCGACGCGGTGGGCGACGGCGTCGAAGGCATCGCCGAGGGCGACGCGGTGTCGGTGATCCCCGCCTTTTCCATGAACGACTACAGCTTCTACGCCGAGCGCGCGATCGTGCCCGCCCACGCGGTCACCCCTAGGCCAAAGGGACTGGACGCGATCCAGGCTTCGGCCGTGTGGATGCCCTATCTGACCGCCTTCGGGGCGCTGATCGAAATCGGCGGCCTGAGCCAGGGCGAGGCGGTACTCATTCCGGCGGCCTCGTCCAGCGTCGGCCTGGCCGCGATCGACATCGCCAACAGCGTGGGTGCTACCTCGATCGCGGCGACCCGCACCTCGGCCAAGGCCGACGACCTGAAAGCCGCCGGCGCGGCCCACGTCATCGCCACCGAAGAACAGGATATGCCCGCCGAGGTCATGCGGATCACCAACGATGCCGGCGCGCGCATGGTCTTCGACCCGGTGGCGGGGCCGGGGGTGAAAACCCTGACGGAGGCCATGGCCAAGGGCGGCACGTTGTTCGTCTACGGCGCATTGTCGGGCGAGCCGACACCGTTTCCGCTGATTACCGGCATGAACAAGGCGCTGACCATGCGCGGCTATACCCTGTTCGAGATCATCGGCGACGGGCAACGCTTTGCGCGCGGCAAGCGATTCGTCACCGAGGGCCTGGAATCCGGCGACTTAAAGCCGACCGTGGCGCGCACCTTCGCCTTCAACGAGATGGTCGAAGCCCATAAATACATGGAATCCAACCAGCAGTTCGGCAAGATCGTGGTTACGGTGCCCTGATATGGACGACCCGCGCGCGCTGAAGATCGCGCTGGCCGGCGGCTCGATCGGCGGCCTGGCGGCCGGCATCGCGTTGCGCGGCATCGGCGCCGAAGTGGATGTCTTCGAGCGCGAGCCCGGCCCGCTGCAGACCGGCGGCGCCGGTATTGTAGTCCAGCCGGACCTGCTCGATCTGCTGGCGCACCACGGCGCCCCAAGCCTGCCGATGACTGGCTGTTCCCAGCGCCGCTATCTCACGCCCGGCGGCGACGCGGCGCGCACGGCATCGGCCCGCCAGCAATTCACCTCCTGGGAGGCGATCTATCGCACCATGCGCGCGGTCTTTCCCGATGCGCGCTACCACCTGGACACCCAGGTCACGGGCTACGAGAAGAGCGCGCGCGGCGTCGCGGTCGAAATCGCCAACCACGGTACGATCGAGGCCGATCTGCTGGTGGCCGCGGACGGCGCCCATTCAGCCACCCGGCGCGCGCTGCAACCGCGGGTCGAGTCCCGCTACGCCGGCTACATTGCCTGGCGCGGCACGGTACCCGAAGCCGAGGCCGGCCAAGACCTGCTGGCGGCTTTCGATGACTGCTTCACCTTCTGCGAGGCGCGCTCCGGCGGGCATATGCTGGTCTATCTCATTCCGGGTGACGGTGCCGATGTGCGCGTCGGCCAGCGGCGGCTGAACTGGGTGTGGTACGTGGCTGCCGACGACGACGAACTCGCCGCCTGCCTCACCGACCGCTTTGGCACGCGCCACCACGCCTCGCTGCCGCGCGGCAGCGCCTCGGAAACAGCGCTCGTGTCGCTGCGACGGCGGGCGGAGGGCGAGCTCGCCCCGGTCATGGCCGAGCTGGTGGCCGCGACCGCCGAGCCGTTCATCCAGAAGATCACCGATATCACGGTGGCGCGCACGGTCTTCGAGCGCGTGATGCTGCTCGGCGACGCCGCTTTTCTGGTACGCCCGCATACCGCCGCCGCGGCGGCCAAGGCCTGTTTCGATGCTGCCCGGCTGGCCGCGGCGCTGGTCGATGCTGGGAACGATATCGATGCCGCGCTCGCCGCGGCCGAGCGCGCGCAGTTGCGCTACGGCCGGCGGCTGGTCGAGCGGGGTATCGCACTCGGCAGCGACTGGCCGGCCCGGCGCGCTTAGCGCCCGAGCGGCCGCGCGGGTTAGGCGCGGGCAGCCGCTCAAGGCCCGATATTCTACGATTGATCCGAATATCAATGGCGATAGAAACGCCGTTTGCAACGTGTATACTCGCCGGCCCAACGACGACCGCGAGTACAGCGGCCCCGACGGCAAGGCGTTCACCCTGCCGATGCCGCGGTCATCGCACCCGGACCAGGAGGCCCGGCGCGATACCGAGCAGGAGGTCGAGGCGCGCCGCGCGGCGGCGACGGCTGCATTGCATCGCCTGGACGAGATCGTGGAAGCGGGGGTCGCGCGTACGGAAGTGGTCGACCAGCTCCGCCAACGCGCCGAGAATCGCCAAACGGCCGCACAGGAGGAGCTCGACGAGGGCGAGCCCGAGGCATCTGCAGGAGAAACTTACCGCCAGCTCGCGCGCGAAATGATTGCCGCCGAGCGAGAACAGTTCGTTCGGCTGCGCGCCGATGGCCGGCTGAGCAATGAGGCCTTCCGTCGCGTACAGCGCGAGCTCGACTTGGAGGAGTCGGCGCTGCTGCGTGGCTGACGACTCACCGTACACGGGATTCACGTAAAAGGAGGTGCATGATGCGCGAGCAGATCGACATCGGCTATCAGACATTCGTTTCCGACGGAGACGATGCGTTCGGCGCCATTCGGGAGGTTTCCGCCGACAGCCTGGTGGTGTACGTGGAGAACGCGGGCGATTTCCACGTCCTGCTGGATGCCGTCGAGGCGGTGCATTTCCAGAAAGTCATCTTCGACTGCGGCAAGCTGGAACGTCGCCTGCAGGAGGCGATCGGCCACGCCCACGACGCCGAGAGCCGCCGGTGATGCCGGCTCTGGGTCGATAGCGGCCCGACCATCTAGGCGCCTCACCGACCATCCCAATCCAGCTCTACCGACTGCAGTGCAGTCGACTTCTGAAACTGACAATTTTAAGTGCGAAGCTACGGATGTCACGCAGTCGCAGAAGCCGCGCCCAGTTAGGGTACACCTCAGATGGGCGTCAGGTATGAGTGTCGAAAGCGTCAGAGTAGAGCCGATTTCGGTAATTATTGACGTTCGTCTTTCCGGGTCATAGAGTCTTACCTGACACTTTGAATTGGGTGGCGTTTTGAGCGGTCAGCGCATCGGCTATGTTCGGGTCAGCAGTATCGACCAGAACCCGGAACGCCAGCTTGAGCAGGTCGCGGTGGATCGGGTGTTCACCGACAAGGCCTCCGGTAAGGACACGCACCGGCCCGAGCTCGACCGGTTGATCGCCTTTGTCCGCGACGGCGATACCGTCGTCGTCCACAGCATGGATCGACTGGCGCGCAACCTCGACGACTTGCGCCGCCTGGTGCATTCGTTGACGCGGCGCGGGGTCGGCATTGAGTTCGTCAAGGAGAATCTGACCTTCACCGGGGAAGCCTCGCCGATGGCCCATCTCATGCTGTCGGTAATGGGCGCGTTCGCCGAGTTCGAACGCGCCCTGATCCGTGAGCGTCAGCTCGAAGGCATCGCGCTGGCCAAGCAACGCGGCAAGTATCGGGGCCGCAAGAAAGCCTTGTCACCGGACAGGATCGCCGAGCTCCGGCAGCGGGTGGCCGGCGGCGAGCCGAAAGCGAAGCTGGCTCGGGACTTTGGTATCAGCCGCGAGACGCTATACCAATACCTCAAAGCGGACGCCTGATCATGCCTCGTCGCCGTCTATTGACCGCCACCGAACGGGAAAGCCTGCTGGCCTTCCCCACGACAGATGACGAGTTAATCCGGCACTACACGTTCTCCGAACCCGAACTGGCGGTAATCGGCCAACGACGCGGTATGCACAACCGGCTCGGTTTCGCGGTCCAGTTGTGCTATCTACGCTATCCCGGCATCGCGCTGCCAACCGACGCCCGGCCACCGCTGGCTCTGCTGGCCCTCATTGGCCAACAGTTGGGTATCGAACCCGATATCTGGCCGCGGTATGCCCAGCGGCCCGAAACCCGGCGCGAACACTTGGCGGAATTGCAGGCCTGGTTGAACCTGTCGCCGTTCAGTCTCGTCGATTACCGGCGGCTCAGTCATCCGATCGCCGAGTTGGCCCGACAAACCGATCGCGGCCTCGTGTTGGCGCAAGCGTTGGTCGAGATGCTGCGACAACAACGCATCATCCTGCCGCCGCTGGATGTCATCGAGCGCGTGTGCAGCGAAGCCCTCACGCGCGGCACCCGGCTTGTCCATGAAGCGCTGACCGCCCCATTAACCGATGACCATCGCCGGGCCTTCGAGCAGCTTCTGGCAATTCGCAACGAGACTGGAAGTAGTACCCTGGTCTGGCTGCGCCAGTCGCCCGGTCCGCCGAGGCCCAAACATATTCTGGTTCACCTCGCACGGTTGCAAAGCGTTCGCGAGCTGGACCTACCGGCCGGACTGGAACACACCATTCACCAGAATCGCCTGCTGAAGCTTGCCCGTGAAGGCGGGCAGATGACCGTGCAACACTTACGCGACCTGGAACCGGCCCGTCGCTATGCCACGCTGGTGGCAATAGCCCTTGATACACGGGCCACGCTGATCGACGAGATCATCGATCTGCACGATCGTTTTATGGGCTCGCTGTTCAACAAAGCCAAACGCACGCATGCCGAGCGCTTCCAGCGATCCGGGAAAGAAATCAACAACAAGGTGCGTCTGTACTCGCGCATCGGCCGCGCGCTGCTCGATGCCAAACAAACCGGCAGCGATCCGTTCGCTGCCATTGAAGCGATCATGCCATGGGAGGTGTTCAGCGAAAGCATCGCCGAGGCGGAGAAACTGGCGCAGTCGGAAGACTTCGACTACCTCGCCTTGATCGGTAGCGGCTTCAACTCGCTCCGGCGCTATACACCGGCGTTTTTGGAGGTATTGGAACTGAAGGCCGCGCCGGCGGCACGCGACCTACTCGCCGGTGTCGATCTGTTGAAGCAGATGAATGCGCGCCAGGTGCGGAAAGTACCGAGCAATGCGCCGACCGGTTTTGTACGCAAACGTTGGCAACGTCTGGTGCATAAATCGGACGGAATCGACCGACGTTTCTATGAGTTGTGCGTGTTATCAGAACTCAAGAATGCACTGCGCTCGGGCGATATCTGGGTTCAGGATTCGCGCCAGTTCAAGGATTTCGAGGACTACCTGCTGCCGCCGATACGCTTCGCAGATCAGCGTGGCTATGGGTCTCTGGGGTTGGCGATTGAAACCGACTGCGAACGCTATCTGGCAAGTCGGTTGGCGACGTTGGAACACGATCTGGCCAGCGTCGAGCGCTCGGCTGCCGCCGACACATTACCTGACGCCGGCTTCACGCCCGCGGGCCGTCTCAAGATTACGCCATTGGATAACGCCGTGCCCGAGGGCGCCGACGCATTGATGCAGCAGGCTTATAGTCGGTTGCCACACCTCAAGATCACCGAGCTATTGCTGGAAGTCGACGACTGGACCGGCTTTACGCAGCATTTTACCCATCTCAAAAGTGGCGCAGTCGCCGGCAACCGCCAGCTGTTGCTTACCGCGGTCCTGGCCGACGCGATCAACCTGGGCCTGGCCAAAATGGCCGAGTCCTGTCCCGACGCCACATACGCCAAGTTGACGTGGCTGCAAGCATGGCATATTCGCGACGAGAATTACGCAGCGGGCCTGGCCGAGTTGACCAACGCCCAGTTTCGCCAACCGTTTGCGGCGTACTGGGGCGATGGCACCACCTCGTCGTCGGATGGCCAGAACTTCAAGGCCGGTGGTCGAGGCCAATTCGCCGGTCACGTGAACCTGAAGTACGGCCAAGAACCGGGGGTACAGTTCTACACGCATATCTCCGATCAGTACGCCCCATTCCACACCAAGGTCATCAACGCCACCGTGCGTGATGCCACCCACGTCCTCGACGGCTTGCTGTACCACGAATCGGACCTGCGGATCGCGGAGCACTACACCGACACAGCTGGTTTTACCGACCATGTGTTCGCGTTGATGCAGTTGTTGGGTTATCGCTTCGCGCCGCGTATTCGGGATCTGGCCGACCGGCGCCTGTATATTCCGAGCGACGCGAGACAGTATCCGACGCTCGCGGGTATGATCGGCGGCCGCATCAATGTCCGGCGCATTCGGGCGCACTGGGACGAAATCCTGCGTCTGGCGGCCTCGATCAAGCAGGGTACGGTGACCGCGTCATTGATGCTGCGCAAACTCGGTAGCTATCCGCGCCAGAACGGACTCGCGATCGCGTTGCGTGAGCTGGGCCGCATTGAGCGCACCTTGTTCGCACTCGATTGGATGCAAAACGTCGAGCTGCGCCGACGCGTGCAAGTCGGCCTGAACAAGGGCGAGGCCAAGAACGCGCTGGCTCGCGCCGTGTTCTTGAACCGGCTTGGCGAGGTCCGCGACCGCAGTTACGAGAATCAACGCTACCGCGCGAGCGGACTCAACCTCGTGGTCAACGCTATCATTCTCTGGAACACGGTTTATATGGAGCAAGCGATTCAGGCGTTGGCGGCTTCCGGACAATCTATTGATAAGGAGCTACTTGTCCACCTCTCGCCGTTGGGCTGGGAGCACATCAACCTGACCGGCGACTACATCTGGCAGCAAGACAAACGGGTCGAGCGCGGCCGATTCCGGCCGCTACGGATGCCGCGAGGGGCTTAGCGTACGATTTCTTCCGTTTCGTGCGTTGACCCCATTTCCAGCACCTGACGCACGGTGGCGTCGCCGAAGCCGCTGTCCGCCAGCTCCGGTATCAACTCGCCCATCGACTGGCTCTCGTCGAGCTCGCCGCGGGCGACCAGCGTCTCGCCCATCAGGCCGGTCAGGCTCTTGGTGACCGACATCACGCCGTGCAGGGTGTTTTCGTCCAGGCAGCCGGCATAGCGTTCATACACGATGCGTCCGTGGTGCATCACCAGCAGGCCGTCGGTGTAGTTGGCCTGAAACGCCTGATCCCAGGTCATGGTGTCGTCGCGGCCCAGCGGCGTGAACTCCACTTCGCCGATGGCCGGATCGATGGCGCGGGGCAGCTTGCTGGCGGCGCCGTCACCGTTGCGCACGCCGGCGGTAGGCATCAGTTCACGGAAGTGGCAGACCGTCCAGCGCAGCTTGGGGAAGGCGAAATAGTCGTTGTCCGTGAACCGGATCCGTTTGGCCTCGGGCGGCGGGAAACCCTGCATCCAGCCCATGGTCTCCGGATCGGAGGCCTGCGCGGACAGTGGCTCGGACGCCTGCGCCGCAAGCGATCCGGCTGAAATCAGCCCGAGACTCGCGACCATCATGATTGTTTTATACATTTGCATTTTCCTTCCTGACTATTCCTCTAACTCAGCTAATGTCGAACGTATTGCCCATGCATTCGACCAACCAGCTATTCGCGAGCAAGCTCGCTCCTACGAACGTGGCTGCGTTTTGGACACAAATACGTTGTGATTAATCCAGTTCCTGCTGGCCGCCGCCCGAGACGGTCAGAATCTGCCCGCTGATCCAGCCTGCGGCGGGCGAGCACAGAAACAGCGCGGCGTTGGCCATGTCTTCAGGCTCGCCGAGGCGGTTGATCGAGGTGTGCTTGAGCATGCGCGCCTCGATCTCGTCGTTGAGCACCGACTTCAACGCATCGGTGCGGGTGGCGCCGGGCGCGATGCCGTTGACGCGGATGCCCATGGGGCCGAGATCAAACGCGATGTTGCGGATCAGATGGTTGGTGGCCGCTTTGGAGGCGCCGTAGGAAGCCATGCGCCGATTCTTGTTCTCGCCTGCCATGGAAGTCACCGCCAGCATCGAGCCGCCGCCGGCCTTTTGCATCTCCGGGGCGGCGAGCTGCGCCAGACGAAACAGCGAATGCACGTTGAGATCAAACGCGCGCCGGAAGTCGGCCATGGGCATGTCGAAGGGCTTGGGCCCGCCGCCGCCCGCGTTGCTAACCAGCACGGTCAGCTTGCCGAAGCGGCGCACGGCCTCGGCGACCAGCCCGGCCAAATCGTCTTCCTTTGTCACATCGCAGGCGATGCCGGCGGCTTCACCGCCTTGGGCTTGTATAGCCTCGGCCACCGCGTTTGCCGAGGCGGCGTCCAGATCGCTGACCACGACTTTGGCACCGGCCTCCGCGAAAGTCTCGGCCATGGCCCGGCCGATGCCGGCACCGGCGCCGGTGATGACGGCGACCTGGCCGTTCAGGGTGAATGCTTTGGCGTCATACATGAGCGTTTTATCTCCTTGATGTCGATAACCAGCGCGCCCGCGGCAAATACGGGCGCTTCAAATCTCGATTGCAGCGCGCTTTGCCTGCTCAGCCAGCGTCCGGTTTTCCGCCTTCCTCTGCCTCGGCTTCCGGCGCTGCGCGGCCCAGCAATGATTCCCAGCCTCCGCCCAGCGCCTTGTACAGCCGTACCAGGTTGGTGGTGATCTGGGCGTTGCTGGCGGCCAGCGCGTCCTCGGTGGCCAGCCGTTCGCGTTCGGCGTCCAGCACCTCGATGTAGTCGGCGACGCCAGACTGGTAGCGCGATGTCAATGCCGGAGAACCGCCGCCGGCTGCCGAAGGGAAAACACCGGGTCGGCGGGCTATCCGAGACGGCAGGGGCAAGCCGTTCAGGTGACTGCCGGAAAAGGTCAGGCTTGTCCTGTTTTCAGCAACACGGCTCTGGCCCGGTCGGTCTGGTGTGCTACGACTTGGCTTCGATCTTGGCCCCGGTGTCGCGCAGCGCCACCGTGCGGTTGAACACCGGCTGTTCGGCGACGAAGTAACCCAGCCGCTCGAACTGCACGTTGGCCGCAGGCGCATAGTCGGCCAGACCCGGCCGAATCGCCGTGGGGCCCAACGCCCCGGCATAGCAGGATGCGAAGCGACGCGACGCGACGCGACGCGAGGTTATGACCTTACAGACTGGGACGATGTCGTCGAATGTCCGTACTGACTGAATCACAAACGACCGCCACTTATATTGTATACAATTATTATATGGGGTATCGTACTTTCAAGTGACTCGACGTGTACAAGCAGACGAACAATCGTTCGTTTCCAGCCCCGGCCATCAGGACATATTGATGAGCGAACGAACCTACTACGCACCGAGCGGCGGTCTGCCATCGCAGACACAGAAACTGAGCGACCGCGCTGTGTTTACGCCGGCCTATGCCGTGATACCCAAGGGCGTGATGCGCGATATCGTGACCAGCCTGCTCCCCTTCTGGGAGAAAACGCGGCTCTGGGTGCTATCGCGCCCGCTTTCGGGGTTCGCGGAAACGTTCTCCCAGTACATCATGGAGATGGCGCCGGGCGGCGGTAGCGACCATCCGGAACCCGACCGCGGTGCCGAAGGCGTGCTATTCATCGTGGAAGGCGAACTGACGCTGGAACTCGGCGGCAAGACGCACACCATGACCCCCGGCGGCTATGCGTTCATTCCGCCGGACAGCGACTGGCGGGTACACAACAACAGTGACGCGGTCACTCGATTTCACTGGATTCGCAAGGCCTACGAATATGTCGACGGCCTCGACGTGCCCCCTGCCCTGGTGACCAATGAAAACGATATCGAGCCGACTGCGATGCCGGATTGCAATGGCGTCTGGGCCACGACCCGTTTTGTCGATCCGCAGGATCTGCGCCACGACATGCATGTCACTATCGTGACCCTGCAACCCGGCGGCGTGATTCCGTTCGCGGAAACCCATGTCATGGAGCACGGGTTGTACGTGCTCGAGGGCAAGGCGGTGTACCACCTCAATCAGGACTGGGTCGAAGTCGAGGCCGGCGATTACATGTGGCTACGCGCGTTCTGCCCGCAGGCCTGCTATGCAGGCGGCCCTGGCCCGTTCCGTTATCTGCTGTACAAGGACGTCAACCGGCACATGA
>Ga0206123_10001337_pt1 | contig 23254 bp, 19 predicted proteins | sample Helgoland_Spring_2_FD_160086 | JGI IMG/M metagenome (GOLD analysis project Ga0206123, IMG submission 160086) | Pelagic subsurface seawater microbial communities from Kabeltonne, Helgoland, North Sea - Helgoland_Spring_Bloom_20160316_1 | ecosystem: Environmental > Aquatic > Marine > Epipelagic ...
CGACCAACCGGCGTTTAGTGGCTCGAGTCGTGACAGTCTATCTAGCAGTCGTCAACATGCGGAAACCTGTCTTTCAATACCCTGTCACCCACAAATGAGCGATACCGAGGTAACAGCTGTGATCAATGCCATCAACAATTTCAAAGGCTGACTTTGGAACACTTCATCACCCTATTTGACAGCCTGTTTCTACCCCAGGGACTGGCATTACATCGATCCATGCAACGACACCTGAATGATTTCACGTTATGGGTATTGTGCATGGACGAACGGGCTTTTGAACTCTTAACCCAACTGGACCTGGCCAATGTGAAACTGCTACGACTGGCAGATGTGGAAACGCCGGCGCTGTTGGCTGTCAAGCCGGACCGGGCCATCAATGAGTACTGCTGGACTGTCACACCATTTACACCGCGTTTTGTATTCGAGGCTGACCCGGAGGTGACCCGGGCTACTTATCTGGATGCCGACCTTTGGTTTATGAAAAGCCCGGACTCAATATTTGCTGAATTTAGTGAGAGTGGTAAACAAGTACTTATTACCGAGCATGCGTACTCACCGGAGTGTGATGAATCAGAGGCCAGCGGAATCTATTGCGTTCAATTTATGTGTTTCACCCGTGACGGTGGAGAATCTGTTAGAGCATGGTGGCAGGCACGTTGTCTGGAATGGTGTTATGAACGATTTGAAGACGGGAAATTTGGTGACCAGAAATACCTGGACGACTGGACCGAACGATTTCCGGATCAAGTACATGTACTGGGTCAAAAACAGTCAATGCTGGCACCATGGAATATAGGCAGGTTTGACTATAATGAGGGCATCGTCTGGCATTTCCAGGCACTCAGAATTCAACAGAAAGGACAAAGACTCTTTGTTGATTTTGGCGCCTACAAATTTCCGGCTGATACTATTAAATATGTTTACGAGCCATATCTCGAAGACCTACGTCACTCGGTTAAACAATTGCTCAGTGTCGATGAACATCTTCGTTCCCAGGCTCAGCCAGGCTGGAAACGACGATTAAAAGGTCACTTTGTTACAATTGGCGCTTACATCCAATAAATTCTTCAAACAATCCTTTGGGGTTAATAACCCGAAACTTAGCGGACTGACATCAGGTGAATGACAAACTCAAAATTGGACTAGCTCTTGGCAGCGGGTCTTCACGGGGCTGGTCTCATATTGGGATCATCAAGGAACTGGCTTCATTGGGCGTTGTGCCCGATATCGTCTGCGGCACCTCCGTGGGTGCCATGGTGGGCGCCGCCTACCTGACCGGAAAAATGGAGACCCTGGAAGACTGGGCACTTTCAGTGACAAAATTTGATGTGGCGAGGTTTCTTAACATCAACGCTTCAATGACCGGATTTCTGGACACACAAAGATTCCATAGCTTTCTGAACGACAACATTGCCGCAGATGAGGTGATGATCGAGGATCTCGATAAAGAATTTGCCTCGGTTTCAACCGACCTGGAATCAGGTCGGGAGATTTGGATGAAGCAGGGTTCACTGGTCCATGCCGTCTGGGCATCAATGTCGATGCCCGGGCTCTTTCCGGCCATCAGGCACAAGCAAAGCTGGTTGGTGGATGGTGGCCTGGTCAATCCAGTACCTGTATCTGTTTGTCGGTCTCTGGGTGCGGATGTGGTCATTGCGGTTAATCTCAACGGAGATATCGTCGGCAAACATTTCCGAAAGAAGATTGAAAGACATCGTCAGCACAATATAGAAACTGCTGAACTCGCCAATGCTGCTGATAGCACTGTAGATGCGACTGCAGGTGCGACTGCAGAGGGCACAACAGAGAAATCAAAGTCCAACTCCGTTACCAGGTTTAGCGGGAAATTTACGGACCTGGTTCGCGAGTATGCAAGCTTTTCGTTTCTGGATAGCCCTGACAAGGAACAACCACCCAGCCTGCTAAACGCTATTGCAGCCTCTATGAATATCACACAGGACAGAATAACCAGGAGCAGAATAGCCGGAGACCCGCCGGATATAATCTTCTCACCCCGACTCTCTGATATTGGTCTGCTTGAGCTACACCGTGCCGACGAGGCGATACTGGAAGGTCAGCGATGTGTCCAGCGACATTTGGCAGAGGTTGAATTCATCTTTGGATAACCTGGATTCATTCACAGAAATTATTGATCAGATTCGCAACCGCATCACTTTGCTCCTGCATGTGCAGATGATGATGGCCCGGCAATTGGACTAGCTGAAGTCCTGTTCTTTGCTTCGATGTCACAACATCGATAGAACGCTTCAGCCACTCATTTTCCATGTCGGCAACAATAAACAATGTATCGGCCGTTGTACGCTCAATGAGGTACTCGAGTTGCGGGGCGGTAAACTCTAGTGGTCCTGAGCCCCTGATCCTGGGATCCGTGATCCAGGTATATCCGCCATCGACGATTTTATGTCCTCTTTGAATCAGGCAGATCGCTGAAACCTCGTTCTGTCCCGTTGCTTCACACAATCGGGTCTTCATTGCCTCAATTGTGGGAAAAACTTTCAGTGTTGACGACTGTTTGAAGGAAGCTGTGATGGCCGTCTGCAGGTGACCCAGAATTTCAGCCGAGGAATTGACGCCACAGTAGCCGTCAATACAGATCAGCTTGTTCACTCTTTGGGGGAACAGCCCTGCTAGCTGGGAGCCAATTTCAGCGCCCATGGAATGTCCAATCAGGTTAAACGTATCCCAGTTTAGAAAGTCTGCAACGGCCAACACATCCCGAATATCATTCAAACCACTGTACAGCTCACCTTCACGACGATGGGATGACCAACCATGACCAGCGAAGTCCATGGCAAAAATTCTCAGGCCTCGCACGGCCGGCGCGATCATGTCAAAACTGTTAGCATTGTCCAGATAGCCATGCAAGGCGATGGCGGGTTCACCATCCTCCGGCCCCCAGAACTTCCCTGCTATTTTTATATACCCTAAATCGATTTCCTGATTAGCACTCACTCAATAACTCACTATTATTTCAAAGGCGCGATTATAGCCTTTGAACCGGCGATTACTGAGCTTTTACCTAAATTTTACAGGCTTTAGGAAAGTGTGAAATTCCAGGTGTATACGTTTTCTGTTAATCGGTATTCCGGCTTTACACTGGGAGTCCAGGAATCATCGCCACCCACCCCCATGTGGAATCCGTCAATATACACAAACAACCCTGCCTGACGCTCAAGCTCATGGGTATGTTTGGCTGCCATGAGTTGATCGACACCATATCGACTGACCGCAAACTGAAAGTCACCTGTGACCCTGACATCACCCAGCTCCAGTTCGCTGACATCACACCTTAGTCCATTGTCTGAAGGAAAAATGTACGGGGTATGCAGTTCATCCACCGCCAGTGTCCAGCGCCCAATATCAGCGCTCAGCTTTCTATCGGGATAATTCTCATGGGGACCACGGCCAAACCAGGTTGCGCTCGCCGCGGCTTCTTTCAAACGTAGCTCGGCGCCGACTCTAGGCAACGAGGGTACACTTCGATCCACATGAACCCTCGTAGTGATGTTGACCTTACCTGTTTCATCAAAGTCATAGTGCCAGATTGACTTAATGAGCAATTCGTTTTGATTGAAGTAACCCTGGGTGACCTCGAGTCTGTGCCGACTTTCGTCCAGTTCAACCTTGAGACAGCGACGCTCCATGTTGAAAAGACCGGCTTTATCCCACCTTGACTGCCATGAGAATGGGTCAATGCGCCCCGCTTCACTGGTGCCAATGTCGTTATCCAGTGGTGCGCGAAGAAAATTCTCCATAATCGGGGCCAATAATTGTTCGCGACCATCGAGTTGCCAACCAATAATAAGCCCCTCGGTTTTGTCGATCGTCCAGCTGCTGTTTCCCGCACTCACGATGGTGGTATCTGCCTTTTGATCATAACTAACCGGCCCGGAAGTCCTGTCAGAATCCGACTCCTTCGTGACAGGCAAAGCACTGTCTCGATTATCGGTATCTAACTGAATGGCTGCCGGTAACTCAAACTGCCAGCGGGCAACTTCATGACCTGCTTCCGAGTGCACCGTTTCAGCGATCTGGGTAATGCTGATGTTGAGCCACAGTTTTGGCACAGACCCCAGATAAGCCAACGAGTCTGTACTGGTAACGAGTTCATGCCGTTGCGAGGTTGCAGGTTTCATGTTCAACGGGAATTCACCTTTCAGCAGGCATGCCTGGTCGCCCACAACTTCCCAGTTCAAACACTCATTGTCGGTATCACGGAACAGGTATTCACTGGTGATAGTGATGATGACACCGGCGCTCTTGGACAACTTAAACGTAAAGGGTTGTTGGGCCCGTTTTGCTTCTTCAATCGTGGGATGAGTTGTTCTGTCGGGGAATACCAGTCCGTTGATACAAAACTGTCGATCGTTGATTTTGTCCCCAAAATCGCCACCGTAGGCCCAGTAACGCTCTCCGGATTCACTGACTCTATTCAAACCCTGGTCAACCCAATCCCAGATAAAACCGCCCTGCAGGCGGGGGTGTTCCCGGAAAATGTCCCAATAGTCCTTAAAATTTCCCAGACTGTTCCCCATCGCATGTGCATATTCACAAAGAATTATTGGCCTATTCTCACCAGGCATACCCACCCAACGATTCAGGGCATATTTGGTCGATTCACCGTGTGCACGGGGAAGGTCCTGGTGGGTTCGGGCATACATCGGACAAATAATGTCTGTTGCCGCAGTATTTGAACCACCACCTTCATACTGCACCGGGCGGGAAGGATCAGTTCGTTTGGTCCACTGGTACATTGCATCATGCGCCGCGCCATATCCGGACTCGTTACCTAAAGACCAGATGATAATGCTTGGATGGTTAAAATCACGAGACACCATCCGCGTCATCCGTTCCAGAAACGCACCTGCCCACATTGGATCATCCGCGATTCGGCGCATCGGGGTCATACCATGGGTTTCAATGTTAGCCTCATCCACTACATAGAGCCCCAATCGATCGCACAGGCGATAAAAACCAGCTTGATGGGGATAATGGGAACAACGTACAGCATTAAAGTTATGCTGCTTCATCAGCTTCAGGTCTTGTTCAACCCTCTCCAGACTTTCAGCGTGCCCCGTTTCTGGATCATGCTCGTGTTTGTTGACTCCCCGAATAAGCAATGGTGAACCATTTAGGCATAACTGGTCACCCTTAATCTCTACCTTTCGAAATCCAACATCATAGGCTTCAGCCTCGATGAGCTTTTCCCGTGAATCCAGCAAACTCACTGTGAGCCGATACAGTTTTGGTGTTTCCGCACTCCACTTTTTAACGGTCTTAAGTTCAAGCGCCATTCTACACCGGTCGCTGTATGCACCCCGCTCATCAATCGGCGCTGTACCCACGGGTGCCGTCTCAGAAAGCACCAGTTTGCCTCCATCATAAAGTGCAACCTGAACCTCGCAATCGGCCGCATTGGCGGTTGATACTTCCAGCATCAGTTGGCCATCTACATAATTGTTAACCAGATCAGGCGTTATCCTGACATCTGTGATTCGACTCTGCGGCTTGGTTAATAATTTTACGGATCTGTAGATACCGCTCAGGTTCCACATATCCTGATCTTCCATATAGCTGCCATCACAAAGACGGAGGACCATCACCGCTAACAGATTCTCACCACTGTTGAGAAACGGGGTTAAGTTAAATTCCGCAGCAAGTCTACTATCCTGCGAATAACCCACCCAATGACCGTTGCACCACAAATAGAAGGCACTATCCACGCCTTCAAATATGACGCTGACAACTTCATCGCTTTGCCAGTGCTCCGGCAGACTGAAGGACTTGAGATAACAGCCCGTTGGATTTTCATCCGGGGTAACAGGAGGAGTACAGGGAAATGGATATTTTACATTGGTATAGATCGGGCGATCGTAACCCTGCAATTGCCAGTTTCCCGGAACATCAATTTCCTGATAATCCGAACCGGTAACGAATTCCGAATTCTGCCACTGTTCCGGCACTTCCATGGGGCTGCCGTAAAGCTCAAATTTCCATTTACCATCCAGGCTATAAATTGATTGGCCCGGGTTGTCCATCTGGGCAGATTTTTCACTGCGCCAGCTCGACAATGGCGTGTGACTGTTTAGCCGGTTCTGCGAGGTTATCTCAGGGGTCTGCCAGGCTTTTTGTTGTTTAAAATTCATTTTTTTACCTAATCGAGCATGGATTCATTTCTAATTATAAAACGCTTGTAATACCTGCGCTGGCTTTCACCGCGTAGATTGTTGGTTTGAGACCAGTGAGACCTTCATATTTTGAGTTTATGACCTGACAAACCTCTGCCACGAGAGGGTGGGGTATCATCATCACCACACATCCCCCGAAACCACCGCCGGTCATTCTTACCCCGCCGGAATCGCCAATGACAGCAGCGCTCAGGTCGACCAGACTATCTATTTCAGGCACCGTAATTTCAAACAGGGACTTCATGGACTCATGACTCTCGGACATAAATCGACTCAAGCCGGCAAAATCGCCAGCTTTCAATGCCTGGACAGTATCCAACACCCGTTGGTTTTCAGTGATGACATGTCTCGCCCTGTTAACCGTGACGGGATCAAGATCCGACGCCCCGGCTTCAAGGGTCGCAAGATCAAGATATCGCAAACTCGGCACATTAAAGTGTGCAGCGACAGCTTCGCACTGTTGCCGCCTGAGATTGTACTCACTGTCCACTAATCCCCGTTGCACATTTGAGTTGACGATGACAATCGACAATTCCCCGGGAATTGCTACGGGGCTAATCTCATGACTTTGGCAATCAATCAGAACCGCATGTTCAGCTATTCCCGAGGCAGACACTAACTGATCCATAATGCCACAGGCACAACCAACAAAATTGTTCTCGGCAGCCTGGCCAATTTGCGCCAGTGCCAAGGGGCTTATCGAAGGCATCATTGCGTCACCGGTGGCACCTTTAGCTACAGCAATTAACGCGCCGGTAACTGCAACTTCCAAAGCTGCAGAAGAACTAAGTCCTGCTCCCTGGGGCACATTACCCGTCACGGCCAGATTACACCCCCTGACCGGAAAATTCAGGCGCTTAAGCTCGTGCACGACACCTCGAATATAATTGCTCCACATCTGTTCTCGATGAAAACTAATCTCTGCATTGATCGCAAACTCATCCCGCTCGTTATCCCAGTCAAGTGCAATGACGGAAACGCGCATATCATCTCTTGGCGAGACCGCCACGAGGGTGTGAAAGTCTATTGCACAGGGCAACACGAATCCCTCGTTATAGTCAGTATGCTCGCCAATTAAGTTAACCCGCCCCGGTGCCTTCATGATGACTTCAGGTGCTAGCGCAAATGTTTCTTGAAATGCCTGAATCAATATTGTCTGCATTTATGTGCCTAATCGAAGGTTAGTCTTGACGAATGTTCTGATTGTCAACGATGTGCACGATAATGAACATCCGGTAACTGTTGCAATCGCTCCGCTGCTTGCTCCGGCGTCATATCCCGCTGGGATTCAGCCAACATCTCATAACCAACCATAAACTTCCTGACGGTCGCGGATCGCAATAGTGGTGGATAGAAGTGAGCGTGTAACTGCCAGTGTTTGTCACTCCCTTCTGCCAGTTCAGGCGCACAGTGCCAACCCATGCTATAGGGAAATGAAGTCTGGAACAGATTGTCGTATTTGATAGTGAGAATTCGCAAGATTTCCGCAAGGCTGTCTTTTTCTTCTGCGGAAAGTTCAGTGAATTTGCTCAGATGACGAGCGGGTAACAATAACGTTTCAAAGGGCCAGGTCGCCCAGTAAGGAACCATCGCAACCCAATGGGAATTTTTACAGACAATACGTTTATCGATGGCAAGCTCCTGTTGGCAATACTCAACCAGCAAATTGTGCCCATGGGCTTCCATATACTGTTTTTGCTTTTCCTGTTCTTGATTGACCAGGGTAGGAACACAGTCGCTCGCCCACACCTGTCCGTGGGGGTGTGGATTAGAGCAGCCATTGATGGCCCCTTTGTTCTCAAAAATTTGCACCCATTGATATTTTCTGCCCAGTTCGAGATAGAGATCTGTCCAGGTATCAACAATCTTCCTGATCATGGGCAGGGTCATTTCAGGTAGCGTGAGGTCATGACTCTCGGAATAACAAATAACCTGACTGACACCACTCACTGCTTCATTTCGAAACAGTCCGTTTAGCCCGGTTTCCAGGTTGGTATCTGATGCCTCCTGACCGGTTAACTCTGCGGGTGCGGCGCCAACCGTTCCTTCAAGCAGCGCAGGAAAGTCATTGGCAAAAACATAAGGTCCGACATAGGCTGGATTAATCTCGCCATTTGCCCGGGTATTTCCCGCACACAAATAACAGTCTGGATCATGGGCCGGCAAACTTGTCGTCACCAGCGCTTCGACCTGTCCCTGCCAGGGCCTTGTTGCCCTTTGCGGTGATACCAGCACCCACTCTCCGTTCAGCGGATTAAAGCGTCGGTGGGGTATGACATTCCCCGGCTTCTTCACAGGTTGTGCTTCTTCATAGTTATTTCCCAGGCAAAATACGGTAATTAATCATCGACCTTCAACGCGATACACTAGCATGCACGGAAACCCCTGTCCGAATATCGAATTCACCACGGGCAAGGCCAGTAATCGACTGGGAGTAATCCTGATATTGAAGTGCGGGTAGTGTGGAGCGTGGTGTGGAGAAACTCAATTATCAGGTTACTTTCGCCAAACCAAGCAGACAGGCCTCTCTTTTGTAGTGGACATCACGAAACTGTAGCCATCGAGGCTCTACCGGCATTTTAAATCTATCTGCCCAATTTATTGTGTGTGCCAGTAAAAGATCTGCAAAGCTGAAGCTTTCGCCAACGGAAAATTCCCCGTCTGCTATTAATTGTCCCAATGCAGTCTGGGCTTTTTCGAATTCCCAGGTGGCAGTCGCAAACATCACCTCATGTCGGTGCTCTTCAGGTATTGCAAACCTGTGTTTACCAACAGTCCAGAGGGGTTGTTCAAGTTCCGTCATCACAAAGTAGCAAATTTGGTCATAACGTGCCCTGAGCCTGATGTCGTCGGGAATGAATCCTTTCCCGGGTGATAAGCCGCCCGCATAGTTCACAATGGCAGCACTCTCGGTAAGGCAAAAACTATCGTCGACCAATGCCGGCACCTTGCCCTGTGAATTGAACAGGGCATAGTTTTCTGGCACCGTTTCAGGGGTGACCTCAACATATTCAAATGCAACTTCTGCTTCAATCAGTGCCCACAGACACCGAAAAGACCTAGACTGACCGCGCCCATATAATATTCTTGTCATCCAATTTTCCTGTTATCTTCTGTCCAGTCATCATCAAGAATACAATCCCATGATCGGAAAATCTGCTTCAACCGATAAAAATACTGTTATTTCAGAAACCCCTTTTGGTACAACCCGGGGTGGAACAGCGGCAACCCTGATCTCGCTGAAAAACAAATTCGGTCTGACCGCACAATTCAGTGATTACGGCGCAACCTGGGTGTCCATGATTGTTCCCGACGCATCCGGAAACCGGAGCGATGTACTCTTAGGATTTGACGATGTCAAAGGCTATGAAGCGCATCCTTTTTTCTCCAGCGTTATCGGCCGTTATGCCAATCGCATTTCCGGTGCAAAATTCTCCCTGGAAGGAGCACAATATCAATTGGACCAGAATGAACCGCCAAATCAACTCCACGGAGGCTTTGAAAATCTTTCTACCAGATTTTGGCAATGGCAGCTTGATGAGGCACACAACCTGATTCGATTTAAATGCGAATCTGCGGATGGTGAGTCAGGATATCCGGGGAAGTTAAAGCTGGAGGTGAGCTATCAACTAACGCAACTCAACGAACTTATCGTCCACTACACCGCAACTTCTGACAAGCTAACTCACATTAACCTGACAAATCACGCCTATTTTAATCTCGGAGACTCGACCACCATTTCAACCCATGAACTGGAAATAGCTGCAGATCTGTATACCCCGGTTAATCAAATGCTGATTCCAACCGGCCAGATTAAGCCGATCCCTGTTTCACTGGACTTTCGCAAGCCTGTCACAATTGGTGCAAAAATCCAGGCGCGAAAAGCGATGGGAGAAACAGGGCTTGACCATAACCTCGTATTTAGCGACTGGAACGGTAAGCTGATGCCCAGAGGTCGTTTGACTGACCCGGGGTCAGGGCGAACCATCTTGTTGAAAACGACCGAACCCGGGGTGCAGATATATACTGCAAATCACTTCCGGAATATTTCAGGAAAACATAATCGGGTGTACCCACAACATGCTGGCGTTTGCCTTGAAACCCAACACTACCCTGACTCACCTAACCAGCCTGACTTTCCATCAACACGTCTGATGGCAGGTGAATTATTTAACTCAACCACAGTTTTTCAATTTGGGAATGGCAAGTGAACCTGGCTGGCAACCCGGTCGAATCATGCGAGACTGCTGGTTTGTATAGCCACCTTCTATTAAAGTTATCAATTAACCCTAATGCGGAGAACTTCACATGGCTTATCCTTTAACCGGTCTTAAAGTGCTTGACCTTTCCAGGGTATTGGCGGGACCTTTCGCAGGAAGGATGTTAAGCGACCTGGGTGCCGACGTTGTGAAAGTTGAGCCACCTGATGGTGACATCACGCGTTACTGGGGCAAAGATATCGCGGGGATTCCCGGTTATTATCATCAACAAAATGCCGGAAAACGAAATATTTGTGTTGATCTCAGAGCAGAGGGTGCCAGCGATTTAATCAAACAACTTGTCCTGGAAGCGGACATTCTCATCGAAAATTATCGACCTGATGTGATGTCCAGGCTGGGCATTGGTTATGACGAGTTAAAACTGGTGAATCCAAAACTCATCATGTTATCCATATCCGGTTTTGGTCATGATGGACCGGAAAGCCGGCGACCTGCATACGCTCCGGTAGTCCACGCTGAATCAGGTCTTATCTATCGAATGCACCAGCGTTCAGAGCTTCCCTACCACGATATTCCGCTATCGGTTGCGGATACCAATGCTTCCCTGCACGGACTTGTCGGCCTTTTGTCCGCCGTCATCATGCGTAGCTCAACCGGTCTTGGTCAGCATATTGATATCGCGATGATTGATGCGACCGTTGCCACTGATGACCAGATGCAATATGACCTCGAAGATTCCCATGCAACGGGACCACTGCCGAACGAAATCTGGGACACACCGTTTGGTCCTGTACTAATTTCGACAGATTTCAGGGTCCTGTTTCCCTTGTTGGTGAAGAAACTGGGAGTGACAGACCCCTCCAATAAAACAATGCCCCTTGAAGAAAAAATTGCCACCCGAAGAGCCGCGGTGGACAAATTTGTTACCACCCTGGACACCATTGAAAAACTCGCTACAGCGATGAAAACAATCAACATCGCCTGGGGAGAAATCAGGAATCCGGCGGACATCGAACACCAGGCAACAATCGCCTCCAGGCACTCTATCGTCCAGATAGATGATCGCGCCGGGGGTACGCGACCAGTGACCCAGTCACCCTATCGTTTCTCCGATGCTGAAAGTGGGGTCAAAGGACCGGCACCTCATCGGGGTGAACATAACAGTCAGGTTTTATCCGAATGGCTAAATCTTTCTGAAGCTGAAATCTCTGGTCTCAAAGCTGATGACGTGATCCTGTTTGATAAAGACTGGCAACATCATTGACAGGATTGTCAGGCAGTTGGAAGTCGTTGCTCTCTGGCAAATTCCACCGAGTACCCGGTGTTGTTGGACCTGACTTCGCTTGACCAGTCCCGCCACATATCTGCCTGGGGTGGATCAAGCCGCAATTTATCAAGATCTTTTCTATTGAAATCATGCAACACGGCTTGACGAATCACCTGACTGTAGTTGTGTCCAGCCATATGCGCTAAACGATGGTGCCATAAAATCACATCACCCTGCCCGCCCCAACAATCGACAGAGGGTGTGTCAGCCATAATCGTTTCAAGTTCCCGAAGATACTCCGGGGTGTGCACAATACCCTTATGGCTTGGGAGATGTTCATAATAAGGTATTCTGGGTTGGTCATATTGCATCTGACAAGTTGGGTAAAGTCGCCGGTGAGAACCGGGCCAGACCCTGAAGGCACCCCCATCGACAGGGACGTCGTCAATCAGCCCCACCACCCCCAGACACATAGGATGACCATCGGTATGGCTGAAATCCGGTTCTCTGGGTCTATCTCCATAAGGCAAGGTGCAGTAAATACCACGAACACCTTGATTGACTGCCGGGTCAACCGGCCCCCCTGGCCATGCCGGTCCTTCACTACCCATGGGTTTGCCACCGACTACCGGTGGTTCAATCAGCCCCTCACCGAGAAGTTGTTCAGCAACCTCAACCAGATCTTTTGTATAGACCAGATCAATCAGCCATTGCTGGGTCCCAAAACTGCGAACTTGCCAGCGGAAATCTTTACGCAGGTGTAGCGAATCATCCTGAATATCATCACCTGAAAAAGGTCCGATATGGGTTGCAGGGTCATCCCGCTTCAGTCGACAACTTTCAGGAAGCTCTGCCCACAATCGATCCTGGGCACCAGCACAACTCCGGGCATCCAGTACACCCTTCAGCAACAGGTACCCATTCACCTTGAAAAAAGCGATTTGTTCAGCAGATAGTTTCAATGTCTTGCCTCAATAAAGGTTGGTCAAATGTAATGCCAGCCTGAAATTCCAGCGTTTCCTGCACGCCGCCGACAAGCTGCGAATAGTCGATTTGATAAAGCTTAACTTTATAACAAATTTGCAGGGAATAACGCCATTTCAGGATTGACCTCAAGCAGCGAAGGCCCCATAGTTCAATTATCAAAGGAGCTAAAATATGCGACTCACCCAGACCGATGCGTCATTTATCTACATGGAAACCGCCAGCGGTCCCATGCACATATCATCTTTGTATGTACTTGATGGAGAGGCCCCCTTCGAAAAAATCTTTGAGCGTTTTGCCCGGCGCATTCATTTGGTGCCGGCCTATCGAAGAAAGCTTGCACAGGTACCCTTCGGGCTTGCGCATCCCAAGTGGGTCGATGATCCCGATTTTGACCTGAGCAATCATGTCATTCTGCACGAGGTACCGGAAGGGACTTCCCTGGATGAGGCGATCGATATTGCCGTTGACCTGAACGAACCCCTGATGGATCGCTCGATACCACTGTGGAAGATGATTGTGGTCAAGGGCGTAGCTGGCAAAACAATCATCCTGCAGATGACGCATCACGCAATGATCGACGGTGCGTCCGGCGTTGAGCTCACGACCATCCTCTATGACCTTGACCCAAATGCAGAAGAGCCTGCGACCAACGGTGAACCCTGGGAACCGGCCAACCCACCAGGTCCAGCAGACCTGATGACAGAAGCCATTCAGGAAAATTTGGCCAATTTGTCAAACAGCAATCCAGCCAGTATTTTTCAGAATACAGCAGCGACACAAAAAGCACTTGGCAAGGCAACGGATATCATGACGCGTTTCATGACTAATCCCGCAATTACTGCACCGTTCAATGCGGGCGTGATTGGGCCGAAGCGTAAGGTAAAGTGGATTAAAAAACCATTCTCTGAAATCAGGGAAATACGGCGTCATCTGGGTGGCACAATTAACGATGTAGTACTGACCGTTGTCTCCGAGGCGATAGCAAGATACCTGGTTCATCATAATGAACGTGTTGAGAATCAGCACATGCGTATTATGTGCCCCGTCAACGTCAGAACAGAAGATCAGCAGGGCGGACTGGGCAACCAGGTTTCTGCGATTTTCCCCATGCTGCCAGCCTGGCCGATGGAATGTACGGAACGACTAAAAATTGTCGTTACCGAAACACAAAGAATTAAGCAGGAAGGTGAAGCCCAGGCTTTAACCATCATGCAGGAGTCCATACCCGAGATTCCGCCTGTTGGTATGGCAGTTTCTCAATTGGTAGGCACTCAACTCGACCCAACAGCACTTGCCGCCAGGATTCCGCTCCCAATTATGCCGAATATGGGTTTTCGCCCACCGAATCCAGGTGTCAATTTTACCTGTACCAATGTACCGGGCATCCAGGTGCCACAATACATGTGTGGTCTGGAAGTCACCGATACCATCGGGCTTCTGGTCCTGACCGGCAGCACAGGCTTTAGTACAACGATATTAAGTTATAACAAGCAGCTGTTTTTTAGTTTCATCTGTGAACCACGCCTGCTGCCGGATCTCGAAACAATTTCAGAAGCAGCAGATACAGTATTTGAGGAGCTTCTAAAAGCGGCGTACGACAAAGATGAGCTATTAGCAGGCTAACAATAATTCAGACAACTACCTATTCACGGAGCGACAATGCCGAAACTAGACCTTGCATCAAAATATCCCAAAGCTATCAAATTGCCGGACGGTACCGCTGTGGAAATCAGATTGATGACCGGAGATGATGCAACTGCAATTCTCAATTTCGCACAGGCACTACCCCCAGAAGATCTACTGTTCCTCAGAGTTGACCTCACCCAACCAGAGGTGATTGATGATTGGGTTGCAAATCTGGAAAGCGGTCAGTCAACCTCAGTCGTCGCTTATGATGACAAAGAACTCATTGGTTATGCCACTGTTCACCGAAACAATGCTCCCTGGACTCGCAGGGTTGGTGAGTTGCGCGTTAATGTCAGTCAGGCTTACCGGGCAAGAAGTCTGGGCAAGTCGCTCATTTCAGAAATATTTGATGTTGCCAGAGGTCTTGGTATGAAGAAGCTGATGGCAAATATGACCGCAGACCAGAAAGGTGCCCAGGCCGCATTCAGGAGACTTGGCTTCATTCCGGAGGCTTTGCTTTCCGACTATGTTGAAGACAGAAATGGTACTTCACGGGACCTGGTAATAATGTCAAATGACGTTGACGGACATTCAGATCAAATGGCCGAAGTGGCGAAGATCTAAACGCCGACATAAGCGCTCGCAGCCAGTTACCGGAAAATAGTTCACAACCCTTAAAACAGCCTGACCCGACAGACGCCCGCGGTATAGCAGACCTGTCAGGCCAGGTTGTTTGTAATTTCAGCTTCCCAGTACAGCGTACTGCTTATCCAGCTTTTTCAGTTGTTTCTTGGATACTCCACCAATGCCATTTAGTGCATGCCGCACCCGTGCACGAGTCATGTCAGCACCCAACAACGCCATGGAATCAAACAGCGGTGGGGAAACCGGTTTACCGGAAACTGCGATAAAAATGGGCGCAAGCACGTCTCTGATTTTCATATCGAGTTGCTCAGCCAATTGCACAAATAACTGATTTAAACTTTCCCCGCTCCAATCAGTCTGCGCCTCCAATCGCCAAAGCGAGAATTGCAGCACAAGCTTGACCTGATCCATATCCAGGTTTTTTATGCTGCTGAACAAAGCTTCATCCAGATCTGGCGTTCCGTCAAACAGAAAAGTAGACATAGGTGCAACTTCGGAAAACACATCAACTCTTTCTTTTATCAGGGGCACAATTTGTAACAGTTTTTCGCGATTGAATGCCCACTCAATCAACTTATCGGCCAATTCCTCATCGCTTAATTCTTCACGAAGCCAACGCCCGTTTAGCCACTTCAGTTTTTCAATATCAAACACGGGTGCGCCCAATGAAATTCGTTCTACATCAAAACTTTTAATCATTTCATCCAGCGAAAATTTTTCTTCCCCGTCGGGCATGCTCCACCCCAGCATCCCAAGGTAGTTGACCAGGGCCTCTGGCAAAAAACCCATATCTTTGTAAAAACGAATGCTGGTAGGGTTCTTTCGCTTACTTAGTTTGCTTTTGTCCGGATTTCGCAACAAAGGCATATGGATCAATTCCGGCATCGTCCAGTTGAAATATTGATAAAGCAAGATGTGTTTGGGGGCAGAATTTATCCATTCCTCGCCTCGAATAATATGGGAAATTTCCATTAAGTGATCATCAACCACAACCGCAAGATGGTAAGTCGGGTTACCATCGGTCTTCATCAAAACTTGCATATCAATTTGTGACCAGTCAATTTCTATCTCACCACGCAACCGATCATGAATCGTGCAGCTTCCCTCTGTCGGAATCTTCATTCTAATAACATGGGAACTCTCGTTGGCAAGCCGAGAATCCACTTCTGCTTTGGTTAGCGACATACAATGGCCGTCATATCTTGCAGTCTGGCCAAGCTTCATTTGGGACGCCCTCATTTCGTTCAGGCGCTCGGTTGTACAAAAACAGTGAAACGCATCTCCCTGTTGTACTAACTGTTCAGCATACTCACCATAAATATGTTTACGATCACTTTGCCGATAGGGTCCATAGTCGCCGCCACAATCTGGACCCTCGTCCCAATCGAGCCCTAACCATTTCAGAGAATCCAGGATCACCGCCTCGGACTCAGGGGTACTCCGTACTGCATCCGTGTCCTCAATTCGCAATATGAACTCACCACCATGTTGTTTCGCCAATGCCCGACAAAACAGCGCCATATATGCGGTGCCAACATGGGGATCGCCGGTTGGTGAGGGCGCGACTCTTGTTCTTACTTTCATTTTTTTACCATTCTTGTTTTGATCATTTACAGGGCTCAGGCAGGCACACTTCTCTGCATCGACGAGAGGGCGACAAATGTTACACTATTACCTGTCGAAGATTAATCCATCACCCCAGATATGTTGCAGAACCAATTGACCACCAGGCCACACCCAGTGCTACCACAAACGTCCAATCTCATGGATAGGAGACTGAGCGTCGCACCCATGATGGGAGCAACCGATCGCCATTGCAGGTACCTGTTGCGCCTGATTTCTCCTTCATCACTGCTCTATTCCGAAATGATAGTGACCGGCGCACTCCTCCATGGGCAAGACAAGGCCGCACGATTTTTGCTGCATCATGGTGATGAACCTGCTGCCCTGCAATTAGGAGGCTCTGACCCGGCCGCATTGGCGAGCTGCGCCTCATTGGTGGAACAAGCCGGATATCAGGAGGTAAACCTGAATGTCGGTTGTCCAAGCGATCGGGTTCAGGTCGGTGGTATCGGTGCCTGTTTGATGCAGGAACCTGAACTGGTAGGAGAGTGTGTATCAGCTATGCAGGCGGTGACCAATATTCCAGTCACTGTAAAGTGCAGAATTGGTACTCAAACAAAACATGGTGGCGATCTTGAACGTCCCGGGGACTTTGACGATTTCAGGCATTTTATTGAAATTGTCAGATCTGCGGGTTGCCGCATTTTTATCGTTCATGCCAGAAAAGCCATCCTTGGCGGACTTTCTCCAAAAGAAAATCGTGAAATCCCGCCGCTTAAGTACGAATTTGTCTATCAAATCAAGCAGGAGTTTCCCGATTGCCAGTTTCTATTAAATGGTGGTATCCGGCATGAAGCCGAAGCCCTGGAACTTATGCAGAAAACGGATGGTATTATGCTGGGTCGGGCACCTTATGCTGATCCTTTCCTGCTCGCCAGAATAGAACACCTTCTTGCAGGTCAGGAGACCCGGCAGGCCGCAGCCACAGGGGTCAATCAAGGGGCTATTCATGGAGCTTTCACTGCAAAAATCGAGAATTCGAATCAAATTGATAACCTCAGCAGGCGAAATGAAGTATTGAACGAATACACAGACTATATGGCAGCACAACTCGCGGAGGGTGTGCCGTTAAAACATATGGCCAGACACCTGCTGGGCTTCTTTACCGGTCAACCAGGGGCCAGGGCATTTCGCCGCCATCTCAGCAGCAATATGTTCAATGAGGAGGCAACACTGGACTTGATTGCCGAGAGCGTTACACTTGCAGGATTAAATTGAATCAAGAATTGCCACTCCCAAGAGACTAACAAGAGCAGCGACTAACAAGTATCATGCTAAAAGACCTTAAGAAGTTTTTTTCCGAACATCTGGACCCCGCTACGTCCACAAATAGCGTTCATACAATCGAGTACGCCACCGCCGCGCTGTTGATTGAGCTTGCCAAATCTGACTTCGAGGAGGACGATCTGGAAAGAGCACTGATTATTGCCATGCTACGAGATACTTTCGAGTTATCGGAACTGGAGATCCAGGAACTTGTTGCCATGGCAGAGTCCGGATCAGAGGAAGCAAATGATCTGTTTCAATTCACCCAGCTAGTGAATCAGCACTACAGCCATCCAGACAAAATATCATTGGTTGAAAATTTGTGGTTAGTTGCGTTTGCCGATGGCAGGCTAGATAAATATGAAGAACAATTTATCAGGAAGGTGTCAGGGCTATTACATCTGGCACACTCAGAGTTCATCAAGACCAAGCTGAGCGCAAAAGAAAAGAGTCACTAAATGAGGTCTGCTGACAGTTCCAGCCGGCAGCACCCTGAATTAAGGGGTGAATTAAAGGGCGAATTGAAGGGAAAAACTTACAACGACCTCTGCCTTATCTCCGCCCATGGGCGTAGCGACCTGGCGCTGGTTCCGGGAGGCAATCGGACTCATCCTCGCCACGCGCTTCAAGCTGTTCCAGTTCAAGCGCTGCAACCAAATCCCTGAATTTCAATTCATTATCTTTACTTAGTTTCATCAAAATTCTGTGTGCTTCAAGCACCTGGTCTCTTAGCTCTGCCTCTGTGGCAGAAGATTCGGGAAGCTCACCCATCTGCTCACAACAAATATCGGTATCCCCAACAATTAGAAATACGCGCTCAAAACCCATGCTGGTTAAAATGCGGGTGACATCATCATTAGTCGAGACGATGGTCGGCAAGACCTTCAAGGCATCCTGGGAGCGAAGGGAAATTTTGGCCAATAGTCCCAGGCTGGTGGAATCGATACAGGTAGTTTCGGTCAAATCGATGACAATCGATTTTAGTCGACTATCCTGACCGATGCTTTCAAGGTATTTTGAAATAGTCGGACCGAGTGTAACTCTCACATCGCCGACAAATTTCAACACTTGAACACTATCTACCTGTGCAAAGAGAATAGTACCCATACTCTATTTTGTATCCTCACAACTCAACGTCCCTTGGACGTGATTGTAAAAAGTGCAATATCATCTCGCGCATTTAGCGCACCCTCAATTCGCAGTTCCTTTGCAAGTGAGTCCACATCTCTAATGCCTGATTTTACCAGCATTTTGAGTCGTTCTTCCTTATCGTTAATGGTTAATTGATCCATTATTTCCAACACTCCGTCGGAAAACATCACGATTGTGTACTCGTCAGTCAATTCAAGCGACTTACTGATATAACCAGGGGATTTGTACATACCCAGGGGTAAGCTACCTTGTTCAAGGTAATTTAAAGTTTGACCTGTAATAAAAATAGTAGCTGGAAAATGCGCAGCGTTACTAAAATGTAACAATTTATTTTTTGTATCCAACAATCCGAGAAACATCGTAACGTGCTGCTCGATATCAAAATTTCGCAGAGACTGGTTAATTGCTTCAAGCACCTCGGCTGGATATTGCAGTTTATGCTGCTCAATCTCAGGCAAAAGTCCCGAGGTAATACCCTTCAACAATGCAGAAACAAGCGCACCGGCAGCTCCATGCCCCGATACATCTGCCATGTAGAAGAACACTCGACCGTCTTTCAACTCCACATATTCAACAGAATCACCGCTGAGTATGATCGAGGGAAATATACGATACTCAAATGTCAGGTTACCGAGTTGTAATCCGGAAACCGGCAGCAGTCTTTCCTGTACGCGTTTACCTGCCTGCTGATCATATTCAAGTATATGATCATCGGCTTCCTCGGCCGGTTGAGTCACAAATTACCCGCCTTGATTGGCAAAAATTGATCCAGACCAACAGTTTGCTTAAAAATACAGGGAGGAATAACACGAGAAATGCCAAGTAGGCTAAAAAAGGCTGGTACAAAATGATTGTCAAAAAGATTGGAAAGACGGGGACTCGTCATCACTGCAGCGTATTCAACACCACGTCCCGAAAGGCTGGCTAAAGGTGGTCGGTAACCACGTATTCTGTCTAGTCTGGCAATTACGAAATCCTGGCAGGATTCCAAATCACTCATTCCCACATGCATCGGCAACGCTCACAAGGCGATCAATGATACAGATAAATCCGGATCGGACTTTAACCTCAAAATTCAATGTTTACAAGCATTTACCCCATGGTACTAGAGAGAACTCTAACTATCATCAGAAATCATCAAAAGCGTCTTCAACGACGCCGTCTTTGGTCAGATACTCCCTTCTCTGCAAGTATGCTTCCCGATAAAAAATATATTCATCTCCAAACACGGCTTTCTCTGCTTCAAGTAACTCACTTCTGCTAACCACGGCATCAACACCATAAATGATATTTCGATGGTCTACCGGGTACAGATATCGAACGGGATTCAGCGCAGTATTGACGGGCCCTGCAACTGAATCCGTTATTGTACTGGGACCAAGAAAAGGCACGACAAGGTAAGGCCCCTTCGGGACACCCCACTTTCGGAGGGTTTGGCCAAAATCCTCATTGTGTTTTTCCAAACCCATCGAAGTGGCTGGATCAATCAGGCCACCGATGCCGATGGTGGTGTTGATAAGAATCCGACCTACATCGCTAAAACCGGCTTTAACCTTTCCCTGCAGGATATTATTCAGTGAGTTGCTCACATCACCGAGATTGCCAAAAAAATTGCGAACACCTGCCTGGGCAAATTTTGGTGTAATGGTCTTGTACCCTTTCGCAAGGGGCCTCAGCACCAACTTATCAGCAAAATTGTTAAATCCGTGGGATATTCTATTAAAACCCCTTAACGGATCTGCGTTGGTTTCGGGGAAATCTGCATCGTCTGAAGTTTGCGTTTCGCCGAAAACTATCGGCCCATTAAGCACAAGCAACGTCAGCACGACAAGCTTGAATAAATTATTGTGGAGCCAGCCCAGAGAATGGGTGTTCATTCTACCTACCATGTTATGCATTCCTTTCTACAGTCTTGCTTTTATCCAGCTGAATTCTTCTGAATTTAAGTCTAGTTTGATTTCAAAATTCAACACTAAACAAGCTTGTCCCAGGCCTTCTGAACCCGCTTTTCTGAAACCGGCATCCTGGTACCCAGGCGTTGCGCAAACAAGGATACACGAAGCTCCTCGATCATCCAGCGGAAATCGGTCACCGCTGAATTTCCAGCACGAGCAGCCTCTTCTGGAGACAAAGACCGGTACATTGACCAATATCTTGCAACGGTTTTTGTTGCTACCGCATCTTTATCCATCGCCTGCCCCAATCTCTCCAGTCGATATTGCATCGCTTGCAGATATCTGGGTATTTGGCCAAGCCACTCAAGGGAAACGGTTTCAAGGAATTCTCGTTCCAGCAAATTGTCTAATTGAGACCGCATATCCTGGTAAGCGTACATTGACGCCTGAGACCTGGGATCGGCCAATTGCCGTTCAACATCCAGGGACAATTTCAATATCTGGGCCATCAGCCCAGCCACCTGGTTCATCACGCCGATCAAATTCTTTTTCTCATCGACTCGCTCGTTAAACCCGGCTTGCGTCATGACCATCGGCTGATGCTCAATAAACACAAATCGAAATATGGCATTAACCAGCGCATCCAGCAATTCTTTTCGGGAGCCACGGGTGGCATAGAACAAGGCGAACTTTTCGAACCCGGGGATGTTTTTCTCCACATACTTTTTCTGATCTTTCAGTGTCAGCATGATTAGTCGAAGTATTCCAAGGGTGGAGATTCTGATCGCCTGCTCTTTTGTATCCAAAATTTCCAGGGAAACGCTTTCGTTGTGGTCAACAATCGCCGGATATCCCTTCAGGACAATGCCACCCTGCTTGATATCCACGGTCTCGGGAATATCCCCAAATACCCAGCTTACTGCTCCGCTGGTTTCAAGCGAATGGCGACGTCTCTGGTTAAACACTGTAGTCGCCTGCGCCGTAAATTCTTTTTGCAGACTGACAAGGTCTCTACCCCGGCCCAGCACTTCACCCTTATCACCCAGAATCTTAATGTTCATCTGCAGGTGCTGGCTTAACATGTCGGCATCAAATGCTGCCGGATCAACTTTCACTCCGGAGACTCTAAACAGTTTTTCCGCCAGGACAATTGTCAGCGCCCTGCCATCATACTCAAGTAGTGGTAACACTTTTTTCAAATAGTCAGGTGCCGGAACAAAGTTTTTGCGGATGGATTTAGGCAAAGACTTCATCAATGCGAGGCTTTTCTCTTTCAAAAGCCCTGGAATCAGCCAGTCCAACTGTATGGGTGAAACTTGTCGCAACAGGGAGACGGGAACGCTCAGGCTGACCCCATCATCCTCGTGTTGGGGGTCGAAATGATAATCCAGCTTTAATTTTGTCTCGGCAACTGCTAACTCATCAGGGAACTCCATTGATGAAAGTGCCGGTTCCTGCTGCATTAAATCAGCACGTTGCAGGTACAATAATTTGGGTTGTTTTACTTCAGCTTGCTTACGCCATTGATCCAGCTGGATTAAACTGCTGATACCCGCCGGAAGATGCTGATCATAAAACTTAAACAGGGTGTGATTATCCACCAGTATATCCCGGCGACGGGATTTGGATTCCAGCTTTTCAATATCATCGATCAACTCACTATTGTGTCGATAGAAACCCGCCTTTGTCATGAGTTTTCGTTCGACTAACCCTTCCTGAATAAACAAGTGTCGTGCCTTCACCGGATCAATCGAGCCGAAGTCAACCAGACGTTTTTTAACAATGGTGACGCCGTATAACATGACCTCTTCGAAGGCCATAACCTGGGATCTTTTCTCATCGTAGTAGGGTTGTTGATGATGTCTTTTGACCAGATGAAGTGCTAACGGCTCTATCCATTTGTTATCAATTTCCGCAACGCTGCGAGCAAACAATCTGGTGGTTTCAACCAGTTCCCCCGAGACTATCCACCTGGGTTTGCGTTTAAACTGGGAGGAACCGGGGAAGATAAAATGCTTTCGGTTACGAGCACCCAGATATTCCGTTTCACTGGTTTTTTCGCCAATATTTCCCAACAAACCAGTCAGTAAAGCCCGGTGAACAGTCTCATAATCTGCCGGTGTAGAGTTATCCTTAAGCTTCATTTCACGACCTAACAATACCAGTTGGCGGTGATTCTCGCGCCACTCACGCATCCGCATGTAGGAAAGGAAATTCGTCTTGCAGAACTTCCTGAGTTGATTCTGGTTAAGACTTTGTCGATGTTCTTCGAAAAAGTTCCAGAGATTAACCAACGCCAGAAAATCAGATTGTTCATCCCAGTGCTCTCGGTGCTTCTGGTCCGCCGCTTGCTGTTTTTCA
>Ga0206123_10001340_pt1 | contig 23231 bp, 19 predicted proteins | sample Helgoland_Spring_2_FD_160086 | JGI IMG/M metagenome (GOLD analysis project Ga0206123, IMG submission 160086) | Pelagic subsurface seawater microbial communities from Kabeltonne, Helgoland, North Sea - Helgoland_Spring_Bloom_20160316_1 | ecosystem: Environmental > Aquatic > Marine > Epipelagic ...
AGACAACACATTATTTGAGGTAATGACATCTCCAAAAGATGTGAAACTAGGTTCTGGCTCTTGGTTTTTTTGAACAGTTACTTTTGATTTTGTGTCATTACAGGATAAAAGAAAACACAAGGTTATCAAGGCAAAAAATAGATTTTTCATGGTAATAAATTTCAAATTTAGACTTTGCTTATAATGTAGTGCAATTTTAGGGAATTTTAAGCATTTTAAATAGCTTAAAAAATTCTTATTTTTGCGCAACAACAATTAAAGCAATTTATGACCACAATAACCACCAAAAAACTTCATATAGAAAAAGTATCCAACTCATCAATACATAAGGTAGACTTTGCTAATCTAGTTTTTGGAAAAACCTTTACAGATCACATGTTTGAGTGTGACTTCAAAGATGGGACATGGCAAACACCAACAATCAAGCCCTATGGCCCCATGACAATGTATCCAGGGGCAAAAGTATTTCATTATGGACAAGCTGTTTTTGAGGGCATGAAAGCCTATAAGGATGACAATGATGATGTATTTTTATTTCGTCCAGATCAAAACATAGAGCGTTTCAACCTCTCATCAAAGAGAATGGCAATTCCAGAGTTTCCTGAAGATGTGTTTTTGGACGCCCTTCAAACACTTGTTGGCATGGACAAAGATTGGATACAAAAAGGAGAAGGAAATTCTTTGTACCTGCGCCCTTTTGCAATTGCAACAGAGGTGGGTGTATCTGCGGCACCCTCAAATGAATATAAATTCATGATACTAATGGCTCCGGTACAGGCCTATTATAAAGGAGCTGTAAAGGTATTAATTGCAGAAAAGTATAGCCGCTCAGCAGATGGCGGGGTTGGCGCAGTAAAAGCTGCGGGAAACTACGGCGCACAGTTTTACCCAACAGCTTTGGCACAAGAAAAAGGGTTTCAGCAAATTATCTGGACAGACTCCAATGAGCATAAATACCTAGAAGAAGCAGGAACAATGAATGTGTTTTTTAGAATTAACGACACACTTATCACTGCGCCGGTTAGTGATAGAATTTTAGATGGCGTTACCCGTAAAAGCATACTTGAGATTGCCAAACACAACGGCATACAAACACAGGTTAGAAAACTATCTGTGGATGAGTTAATTCAAGCAGAAAAACAAGGTAGTTTAAAAGAAATATTTGGCGCAGGAACAGCAGCTGTAGTAAGCCTTATAAGCCACTTTGGCTATAAAGAGCAGGTCTATGAATTACCAAAAATAGAAGATAGCTACGCGGTTAACTTTAAAAAACAATTAATGGATTTGCAATACAACAAGACCAAAGATTATTTTGGGTGGCGTGTTGAAGTTAAATAGTAAATTCTCAATAGCTTAAAAAAAGTGTTTGCTGTATTATATCAGTCAAGCACTTTTTTTATTTCTCTAAAACGGCTTTAATATTTGGCTTAAAATAATTTGGTCCTTTGAGCACTTTTCCGTCTTCTCTGTAAATGGGTTTTCCGTCTGCCCCAAGTTTACTCATATTACTGCGCTGTATTTCATTAAAAACCTCTTCAATTTTACTCTGCATACCGTGCTCTATGATGGTGCCACACAAAATATATAACATATCTCCAAGGGCATCTGCTACCTCTACCAAATCATTATTGTTGGCAGCCTCCAAATACTCCTGGTTTTCCTCTCTCATGAGTTCATGACGTAAGGCATTTTTTTGAGCACCAAGATCTGCTGTAGGGTTGTTTTTAATTCCTAGTGAAAAGGCACTATGAAATTCATGAACCGCTGCGATTTTTTCTTTCATATTTTATTTGTTTTTGATTTTACTGAAATTTTCTGTTGTATTTTTGTGATCATAAATCTACACAAATATGTTTAGTACTGGACAATTAGGCTTTGCCATTTTTTTTGCTATTTCATTTATAGCAATTATTATTTATAGCTATAGAAAAGATCTGCCTTTACACAAAAAACACTACAAAGGAAGTTTCAAGGTTCTGTTAGGCTTTTTAGTTTTTGTAGCCCTTTTAGTAGCTGCTAAATATGCTTTAAAAAGCTAATTAAATTACTTATTATTTTTTCAAACATAAAAACCCCGATATACTTAACAGTAGTATATCGGGGTTTTTTATTTTAATTTTTTAGTATTAATTCTTGATTGGCAGGTTGCTGTAATTTTTTGAGTAATCTAGCATCTGTGATTCAAAACTATCTGGCTGCAGGATATCAAACCCTATGATTGCTCCAACTGGATCTAATTTGGGTGTAATCACTGGGTTTACAAAACCACTATAAGGCGCAGAAGTAAACTGCTTGTTACGAGCTAGAACCTCTGCGTGTATGTCCTGATCTACCTTAACTCCATAACCTTCTACTAAAGCCTCAACGGCTGCATAATCACCTTCAGATTTTATGCGCTGTGTCTCTCTGAGCAACACCCCAAAAAGAGCATGTAATTTTTCATAGTCATTGATATTAAAATAGGTCTTACCTTCTTTTGTTACTTTCTCTATAACATTGTCTTCTAATCCTTTTTCAAAGGCCCAAGCAGAAACCCATTGTCTATTAACCATGTGGGCCTCTTCTACATCATCTCCTAATTTTAATCTTATGAGCTGGGTCATTAAACCATTTCTAATGTAGCCATCAAATGCAGCTTTACCTACATTCTCCCAGTTATCTACTAAACCTAACTCTTGCAGTTTTGGGCTATATAGATAGTATAAACCAACAAGGTCTGCACGGCCTTCCTCTAGAGTAGAAGCATATTTTTTAAGGGTTTCTTTGGTTTCTCCAACACCCGGATTTAGCTGACCAGATGCATGTCCAATAACCTCATGCAACGCTGTGTGTAATTTGTCTGCTACCTGACCATATTGTTTTTCTAAGTCATACTCTTTCTGGTCATGCACAAATTCTTGCAGGCGTCCAGAGCCTCCAGCATTGTTGTATGCCCCAATAATATTTCCTAAAGACACAGATTTACTCCCAACGGCAGCGCGTATCCAGTTTGCATTTGGAAGATTAACCCCAATGGGGGTACTGGGTGATGCGTCTCCAGCCTCTCCAGCTACATCTACCACCTTATAAGTTACCCCAACAACATTGGCTTTTTTATGCTCCTGCATTAGTGGAGAGTTGTCCTCAAACCATTGAGCGTTTTCAGACAAAACAGCCATCTTTTGAGACATTTCAAAATCTTTAATTTGCACGATTGTCTCATAAGAACCTCTATACCCTGCTGGATCATTATAGACTTCTATAAAACTGTTGATATAATCAATATTCCCATCCGTGGCAGAGGTCCAAGCTACGTTGTAATCATCCCAGGTTTGCAAATCTCCCGTTTTGTAGTATTCTATTAATAGTCCAAGGGCATCACCTTGGGCCTTGTTTTCTGCAACTGCTTTGGCTTTTTCTAACCAACCAATAATTTTGTCTATGGCGGCTCCGTAAAGACCTCCAGATTTGTATACACGTTCTTGAAGCTGACCCTCTTTTTTAACCAATTGAGAATTTAGTCCATACGATAATGGCTTTTTGGGGTCTGGAGATGTTTTTGCTTTATAAAAATTCTCAACATCAGCAGTAGTTACATCTGGACCATAAAAATTAACTGCAGATAAAAGCACGTTGTCTACATCTTTAGTTAAGTTCACTTTTTTAGCATCATTATCATTAAATAACACAGCAAAAGCATCATCATTAAGTGTTGTTTTTGTTTCATCTAGTAATGACTTAAGGTAATCAGCAGAAAAAGCAGGCTTCATTTTGGCATTAGAATAATGGTGGTGAATACCATTGGCAAACCAAACTCGTTTTAAGTAGGTTTCAAAATTTGCCCAATCCTTGTTTTGTTTATCTCCCTTAAAGGTGGTGTAGATTTGTTCAAATGCTTTGCGTATGGCAAGGTTATGACGGTAGTTTTGATCCCACATGATATCACGACCCTCAAGTCCTGCTTGAGTTAGGTAGTAAACTAATTTTTGTTCTTTTAGGGTTAGCTTATCCCAACTTGGTATTTGGTATCGAAGTATTTTTACATCTTCAAACTGAGTGACGTTATAATTAAAATCATCTGATGTTTCTTTTTTTGCCTTTTGGCAAGAAAGTAATAATAGAGTGGCAAGTGCCACATAAAACAAGTTATATCTCATGGTTTGTAGTTTAGTTTTCGCAAATATATTAAAATAATTAGCAGGGCTAGTGGTATTGAGCTGTTGTGTTTTCTTAACTGAGTTTGGTTAAATGTTTAAAGATCTTGACTCACTACAAACAAAAGTATATCTTTACCTTACATCTATTTATTTATGAAAAATATTCTTTTGGTTTTTTTAGGAGGTGGGATTGGTAGTGGCCTAAGATACTTTGTTAGTAAATACCTAAATCAAATTGAAAACAGTATTGCTCTTGGCACTTTTACTGTTAATATATTAGGTTCTCTTATCATAGGAATTATCATGGGTTTTGTATTTAAAAATGATTCACCTTCAAGCGAATTATCACTACTGATAGCCACAGGGTTTTGTGGAGGTTTCACTACTTTTTCTGCCTTTGCATTAGAAAATTACCAGTTTTTAAAAACTGGAGACGTTACCAATTTTTTTCTCTACACAATAGGGAGTTTACTTCTGAGTATTTGCGCTATTTTTTTGGGGATTTGGCTAGTAAAATCATCCTAACCTAAAAGAGTCTGTTTTGGTGATGTTGTAAAAAATTTCAAAAACATACTTTTTGAAAAATACCTATTTTTATAACACTTTAAAACAAACAGAAATTTCTTATCCCGTAAGTTCTTGTCTATTGACAAGCCTTTTTTACTACAGACTTTATAGGGTTGTGAGCTACCACATGAGATAATACAATTTGTGTTTTAGTTTCTCCATAAACAATAAGCTCATCTATAAAATTCTCAAGCTGTTTTTGATTGTTTAAAACAACCTCCATAACAATATTTTCATTGCCCGTGATGCGGTAACAATTGATAACCTGAGGATAGGTTTTAACTTTAGTTAAGAAGGGTTTTAATTTACCCATAAAGGCACGAAGGGTAATAATAGCCTTTAATTGATAATCTGCTTTAAACGGAGAGACCAGTGTTTTATATCCTAAGATAAGACCTGCATCTTCCATCTTCTTGATGCGTTCACTAACAGCTGGAGAGCTTATTCCAACCTCCCTGCCGATAGCAGCATTAGAAATTCTAGCATTGTGTTGTAACAAGTTTAATATGCTCCAGTTTAAAGAATCTATGTGCATTATAATGTATTATATGAATCTACGTTACTATTTAAATCAAATATACATATTTACTTTAATTTATAAATACAAAAGCAAAAACATCTTATTATTTTTGAATAGTAAATAGCATAAAATCCTGCTTGATGAAAAGCAAACATCAATATATATTTCCAAAATCACCTTTTTATATCAAGGCAGAGGAAATTTTCACCCTATCTAGAGGTATTGCAACTCATCTTATTGATGACATTACAGGTAGAGATCCTCATAATCATGAAGACCCAACTTTGTACTTAACTGGAGATATAATCCAACAATCTGTATCATTGGCCCCAGAGATTCTAAAGGCAGAGCAACAGCTATTTCAGCAAGAAAAACACCAACATATAGCAAGCATTGAGCGTCTGAGTAGCTTGTTGTATACCAATTGCAAACGTTTAGAGAAAACCCACAGAAGTGGAAAAGATTTTTTACCTCTTTTAAGAAAAGAACTCAAAAAATTTAAAACACTCCAAAGTTCTTGGATGTTAACATTGTAACAAAATGTATAACATTTAGTACTTACATATTTCTTCTGTACTGCCCTCCCACTTCAAATAACTTTTCAGTGATTTGTCCTAAAGAACAAACTTTGGTAGCCTCCATGAGTTGTTCAAACATGTTTTGGTTATTTATTGCGGCATTTTGTACTTTCTTAATTTGCTCCCCAGCCTTATCACCAAATGCTTTATGCAAGTTGTTTAGGGTTTGGATTTGATGCTTTTTTTCTTGCTCAGTTGCTCTGATAACCTCAGAGGGCTGCACTGTTGGAGACCCCTTGCTGCTCAAAAAAGTATTTACACCAATTATAGGAAACTCTCCCGTGTGTTTAAGAGTTTCATAAAACAAACTTTCTTCTTGAATTTTACTTCTTTGATACATAGTCTCCATTGCTCCAAGCACTCCGCCACGCTCTGTGATAGAATCAAATTCTCTTAACACGGCCTCCTCCACAAGATCTGTTAGTTCTTCTATAATAAAAGCTCCTTGGATTGGATTCTCGTTTTTTGTAAGTCCTAATTCTTTATTGATGATTAACTGGATAGCCATGGCCCTTCTTACGCTTTCCTCTGTTGGAGTTGTAATGGCTTCATCGTAAGCATTTGTATGTAATGAATTACAATTATCATTAATAGCATACAGCGCTTGTAGGGTGGTTCTAATATCATTGAAATCAATTTCTTGAGCATGCAAAGAGCGACCAGAGGTTTGTATATGATACTTCAACATCTGTGCTCTGGGGTTGGCTCCGTATTTTTCTCTGAGAGCTTTACTCCAAATTTTACGAGCCACACGGCCAATTACTGAATACTCAGGATCTATACCGTTGCTGAAAAAGAAAGATAAATTTGGCCCAAATTTATTGATATCCATGCCGCGGCTTAAATAATACTCTACATAAGTAAAACCATTAGATAATGTAAAGGCTAACTGTGTGATAGGGTTTGCTCCTGCCTCTGCGATATGATAGCCACTTATAGAAACCGAATAAAAGTTTCGCACTTTCTGTTTGATAAAATACTCTTGTACGTCTCCCATAAGTCTTAAGGCAAACTCTGTAGAAAAAATACAGGTGTTTTGAGCTTGATCTTCTTTTAAGATATCTGCCTGTACTGTACCACGAACTTGAGTTAGAGTAGCTGCCTTTATTGTATCATATACCTTTTTTGGCAGCACTAAATCTCCGGTAACACCCAACAAAAGTAGCCCTAAACCATCATTCCCTTCTGGCAAAGGCCCTTGGTAGGTTGGTCTTTGTACGCCACGCTGCTTGTAAATTGCGTTGATTTTTTTTGTTACTTGTTTCTCCAAACCATGCTCTTTGATGTATTTCTCGCAATTTTGATCTATAGCAGCATTCATAAAAAATCCAAGTAGCATTGGAGCAGGTCCATTAATGGTAATACTAACAGAGGTCATGGGATCGCTCAGATCAAAACCACTATAGAGTTTTTTAGCATCATCCAAACAACAAATAGAAACCCCCGCATTACCAATTTTTCCATAGATATCTGGCCTTAGGTCTGGGTCATTCCCATATAGGGTAACACTGTCAAAGGCTGTAGACAATCGCTTAGCTGGCATACCCAAAGAGACATAATGAAACCGGCGATTGGTTCTCTCTGGCCCTCCCTCTCCTGCAAACATACGAGTTGGATCTTCTTCTGTTCTTTTAAATGGATACAATCCTGCTGTATATGGAAATCTGCCGGGTACATTTTCTTGTAAGGTCCATTTTAAAATATCACCCCAAGCTTTGTATTTAGGGAGAGCAACTTTAGGAATTTGTGTATGAGAAAGACTTTGAGTATGAGTGTCTATATTAATCTCTTTATCTCTAACTTTAAATGTGTATACAGGATTTTTATATCTATTTACTTGTGCTTGCCAACCGATAATAACCTCCCAGTTGTAAGGATCTAAATTTAGTTTTTCTCGGTCAAACTCTGCCAAAAGCAAACCAACTAAATCCTTTTTCTTTTCAGAAACTTCAGCCATATCTATAACAATACCAATTTTTCCTAACTCAGGGAGTACGCCTGTTACAGATTCAAGAGTTTTATAGATACCGTAGAGTCTTTGTGCAACTTCAGCTTGTAGAGCAGCTTTTTTATCATAGGCCCTATTGCTTTCAGAAATCTCAGACAAATAACGAGTTCTTGCCGGTGGGATTACATATATTTTTTCAGACATTTCAGCTGTAATCTGGAAAGAAGATGTTAAATCTGTTTTGGTTTTTTCTTTCAACTCAACCATAATAGCTGCGTAGAGTTTATTCATGCCTGGATCATTGAACTGAGAGGCAATGGTGCCAAATACAGGAAGGTTATCTTGAGGTGTTTCCCATAATTGGTGGTTGCGCATGTACTGCTTTTTTACATCACGAAGTGCATCTAGGGCCCCGCGCTTGTCAAATTTGTTGATGGCAACTAGATCTGCAAAATCTAGCATGTCTATTTTCTCCAATTGTGTGGCCGCACCAAACTCGGGGGTCATCACATACAAAGAAACATCACTGTGCTCTATAATTTCTGTGTCACTTTGTCCAATACCAGAGGTTTCTAAAATAATTAAATCATAAGATGCAGCTTTGATAATCTCAATGGTCTGTGCTACATACTTTGATAAGGCAAGGTTAGATTGACGAGTTGCTAGACTACGCATGTATACCCTAGGTGAGTTTATGGCATTCATTCTAATTCGATCACCCAAAAGTGCACCACCTGTTTTTCTTTTTGAGGGATCTACAGAAATAAGACCAATGGTTTTATCTGGAAAATCAATTAAAAACCTTCTCACCAGCTCATCAACTAAAGAAGATTTACCAGCTCCACCAGTTCCTGTTATCCCTAGAACAGGTGTATTTAAAGACTTATTATTTTTATATATTTTCTCTAGAGTTTGGTTAGCTACCTCAGGAAAATTCTCTGCCGAAGATATAATTCTAGCAATAGCTCCGGGGTTTTTATCGTCTAAAAGTGCTAATTCTCCATTAAGCTTATCTCCAACAGGAAAGTCTGATGTTTTCACCAAATCATTAATCATGCCCTGTAAACCCATCGCTCTGCCATCATCAGGAGAGTATATTCTGGTAATTCCATAGGCCATTAAGGCCTCTATTTCTTCGGGAAGTATAACACCACCACCGCCGCCAAATATTTTAATATGTCCCGCACCCTTTTGTTTTAAAAGATCATACATGTATTTGAAATACTCTGTGTGTCCTCCTTGGTAAGAGGTCAATGCAATGGCATTGGCGTCTTCTTGTATGGCTGTATTGACAACCTGCTCAACACTTCTGTCATGCCCAAGATGGATTACTTCAACCCCGGTAGATTGTATGATACGGCGCATGATGTTTATTGCTGCATCATGACCATCAAATAAAGAAGCAGCGGTGACAATCCGTACTTTGTGTTTTGGACAATAAGGTTTTTGTTGTTGCATTATGGTTTTGTGATTTGTGTGAACAAAGTTAATTAAAAATGAGTTTTGAAGCTAAAAAAGGGTTGTAATACCTCTAAATTTAATAATCCGTGATAAAAGTTGTCGCAATATTTTTTTAAGAATTCAATAAAATTTCATACATTGTTGGCCTAGAATTAAAAAACATTTAAATTAAAAATTATGAAAAAAATTTGCATTTTAGCTATTGCAGCTTTCGCATTCACCCTAAACATGAATGCACAATTCACTGATGATGCAGAGAGCTACGACCTAGGAGATATGGGTTCACAAAACCTTGATGTATGGGGAGTATGGTCTGGATCACCAAACCCAGCAGAAGATATTGACATTGTTAATGATTTTTCATCATCTGGAACACAATCACTTTATGTTGATGATTCAGGAATTATGGACGTTATGATGTTAACACAAAACATAGATGCTGGACAATGGTATGTTCAATTCCAAGCGTATATCCCTGCAGACAGAGGAGCGTACTTCAACATCCAAGGAGAAACAGAAAACGAAGGTGCTGGAGCAGGTGGTACTGGAGTATTTAACTCAAGCAATTTATACTTTAACCAAGGAGCAACCAATCCTGGTGTATTTTTAGATGAACTTACGGGTGAGACTGAACAATATCCAGAAGACGCATGGTTTCCAATATCAATTCAATTTGATCTTGACGCAGCCCCTCCAACATTCCATATATCAATTAATGGAAATACTGTTAACGATGACCCACAGCCATTCGCTACAGATGCAATTTTAGGAGGTCTTGATTTTTACTCTATAGACACAAACAACGAGTTATATATAGACGATATTATTTTCGCTGAAGGTTCTTTAGGTGCTGACGATTTTAACGCTGCTGTTTTTAGTGTATATCCAAATCCTGTTGTAAATACCTTAAACATCCAAACTGCTGATGCAGTTGAAAATGTAACTGTATATGACGTATTAGGAAAAGTTGTAATGAATGTGAACCCAGGAGTTGTATCTCCATCACTTGACATGAGTTCTCTAAACTCTGGAGCATACCTTGTAAACGTTACAATCAACGGTACATCAAAGAGTGTGAAAGTAATTAAGTAATTAAGTTACTGCTTAAAACTTAAGGTCCTTTACTTCTGTAAGGGACCTTTTTTTCATCACAATGTTTAAATATCCCTACTACCAAAACCTAAGAGAGTTTCAAATACAATGTAGAATTAAGGAAATCAATGCAGGGTTTTAAAATACCTAAAGGCGTGTTGCAATCTAGAACCATACCAAGAAAAGTAGGTTCCATCTACAAGCATCACCTGTTTTTTTGTGATATTTCCTAGAGTCTTTACATGTTTTTCTGAAAATGGAAAAGGTTCTGACGACAATAAAATAATATCTGCCTTTTTAAGATCTGCGATAGCCATTTCTGGATACCTTGAAATAGGTGATGCTACCATATTTTCAAACTTATTAACCTTTAATAAATCATTGATAAAGGTATGCCTCCCCGCTACCATAAAAGGCTTTTGCCATATCAGATATGCAACTTTTTTTGTAGATCTTTTATCCATAAAATCCTTAAAGGTATCAAGCTGGCTAGTTATAGTATCTATTATCTGAGTGGCATATGTTTCTTTCTGAAAGATACTGCCTAGCACAAAAATCATTTCAAGAGTGTCACTAATGGAGTAAATATCACTTACCCAAACAGGCGCTATTTTTGAACAAGACATTATTATTTCTTTGGTATTCTCCTCCTTGTTGCCTATTATTATATCTGGTCGCAGAGCTTTTATAGTGTCTAGATTAACCTTTTTGGTGCCACCTACAATGGTCTTCTCCTTTTTAAGAAATGATGGATGGGTGCAAAATTTGGTAATACCTACAAGCTGTTTTCTTAATCCTAAATCAATGAGTAATTCTGTTTGAGAGGGTACAAGTGACACAATACGTTTTGGAGTTTCTAAAAACTCAAAAACAGTCTGTAATTGGTCTTTACATTGCATCTAAAATAACCTGCATTTGTTCTTGTAAATCTTGTGCTGCCTTAGCTGCAGTTTCTGCAAAATTTCGGCCAGAAGAAGCGTAAATAATACCACGAGAAGAATTAATAAGTAACCCAACATTTGCGTTGATACCATAACTGCAAACATCCTGCAAATTACCTCCTTGAGCACCCACTCCCGGGACAAGCAAAAAACTATCGGGTACAAGTGCACGTATCTGTTCAAGATAGGTTGCTTTGGTAGCTCCTACTACATACATTAGGTTTTGAGAGTTATGCCAGGTAGTAGAGGTTTTAAGCACCTGCTTATATAGTTGTTCTTGCTCTAAAATTTTAGTTTGAAAATCAAAAGCACCTTTGTTTGAGGTAAGCCCTAAAAGTATGGTATGCTTATTTTCAAACGCTAAAAAAGGCTCTACAGAATCTTTTCCCATATAAGGGGCCACCGTTACAGCGTCAAAGGCCAAGTCTTCAAAAAATGCCTTAGCATACATACTAGAGGTATTGCCTATATCTCCTCGTTTGGCATCAGCAATTGTAAAAATCTCTGGATAATTTTCATTGAGATAGTGTATGGTTTTTTCAAGGGCTCTCCAGCCTGTTACACCGTGAGCCTCATAAAAAGCAGTATTGGGCTTAAAGGCAACGGCAAGATGATGTGTTGCATCAATAATTTGCTTATTGAAAGAAAAGATAGGATCCTCATCTTGTAATAAATGCTCAGGAATTTTATCCAAATCTACATCTAATCCAATGCAAAGAAAGGATTTTTTCTGATGTATCTGATCTACTAACTCTTGAGTATTCATAAAATGAGTGTTTTTTAGAATGTATCTCCTGATTCTCTTAGGCGCTCTGTGTTATCTACCAGTTGTAATTCATCAATTATTTTTTGAATGTCTCCATCTATAATGTTATTCAAATCATACAGTGTTAAATTTATTCTATGATCGGTAACACGTCCTTGAGAGTAATTATACGTGCGTATTTTGGCACTCCTATCACCACTTGTTACTTGAGAGCCACGCTTTAGAGCATCTTCTGCATTTTTTTTGGCAAGTTCTAAATCGTACAATCTAGAACGCAACACCTTAAATGCTTTCTCTTTATTTTTGTGCTGAGATTTTTGATCTTGACATTGTGCCACCAAGCCTGTTGGTGTATGGGTAAGTCTTACAGCAGAGTAAGTTGTATTTACAGATTGCCCGCCAGGACCTGAAGAACAAAAATAATCAATCCTAACATCCTTCATTTCTATTTGTACATCAAACTCTTCTGCCTCTGGAAACACCATTACAGTGGCTGCGCTTGTGTGAACACGACCCTGAGTTTCTGTTTGGGGTACACGTTGGACACGGTGTACTCCGGCTTCAAATTTTAAAGTACCATAGACATCATCTCCGGTGATTTCTAATTGAATGGCTTTGTATCCACCAGAGGTGCCCTCGCTAAAATCAACTACACTTGTTTTCCAACCTTTGCCCTCACAATACTTAGTATACATCCTATGCAAATCTCCTGCAAAAATACTTGCTTCATCTCCACCAGTTCCTGCCTTAATCTCCATTACAGCATTTTTTGCATCTTCTGGGTCTTTTGGGATTAACATGTACTTAATTTCTTCTTCAAGAACTTCAATATTTGATTTTGCCTCATCTAATTGCATTTTGGCCATCTCAACCATATCTGCATCACTACCATCTGCTAGAATCTCTTCTGCCTCTTGTATATCATTGTTGGCAATAATGTATAGCTCTCGCTTTTTCATAAGTGCATTCAACTCTTTGTATTCTTTGTTGAGCTGAACATATTGCTTTTGATCACTTATAATATTAGGCTGGATGATCAGATCACTCACCTCATCAAAACGATTTTTTACTATTTGAAGTTTTTCTAGCATAAAAGATTAGTTCTGGTAAATTTACAACAAAAACAGAGAATATTTTTAGTATTCAAAGGTTCCGTAGGTACTCTTTATAGTCAGTTTTTTTTCTGGAGAGGCCTCTACCCTCCCTATAATTTGAGCAGGAATGTTAAATGATTCTGAAATGTTAATAATCTGTGAGGCAATCTTTTGATCTACATACAATTCCATTCTGTGGCCCATGTTAAAAACCTGGTACATTTCTTTCCAGTGGGTTCCGCTTTCTTGTTGAATTAATTCAAACAAAGGTGGCGCCTGAAAAAGAGCATCCTTTATAATATGTAACTTATCTATAAAATGTAAAATTTTTGTTTGTGCACCTCCACTGCAATGAACCATACCATGTAGGTGTTTTTTGTCACACTCTTGGAGTATTTTTTTAATAACTGGAGCATATGTTCTTGTTGGAGATAACACAAGCTTTCCAGCATTGATAGGTGACCCTTCTATAGTGTCTGTTAACTTTTTTGACCCAGAGTAGACCAAATCTTCTGGCACTGCATGGTCGTAACTCTGTGGGTACTTTGTTGCCAATTCTTTACAAAAAACATCGTGCCTAGCAGAGGTAAGACCATTGCTACCCATACCTCCATTGTATTGGGTTTCATAGGTGGCTTGACCAAAAGAAGCTAGCCCTACAATGACATCACCAGGGCTGATGTTTTTATTATCTATCACATCACTGCGTTTGATTCTGGCAGTTACTGTTGAATCTACAATGATGGTACGCACCAAATCACCAACATCTGCGGTCTCTCCACCCGTAGGGTGAATCGTAACACCAAATTTAGCAAGGTCTTCAATTAATTCTTGTGTACCATTAATGATAGCAGATATAACTTCTCCAGGTATTAGGTTTTTATTGCGCCCTATTGTAGAGGATAACATGATATTATCTACAGCACCTACGCAAATAAGATCATCAATATTCATAATTAGTGCATCTTGTGCAATACCCTTCCATACAGAAAGATCGCCCGTTTGTTTCCAATACATATATGCCAATGACGATTTTGTGCCCGCACCATCTGCATGCATGACCAAACAATAATCTTTATCTGAGGTTAAATGATCTGGTACAATTTTACAGAATGCTTGAGGAAACAATCCTTTATCCACATTTTTGATAGCATTATGCACATCTTCTTTTGATGCAGACACCCCGCGCTTGGCATATCTCTTTGAAATATCTTGACTCATTATCGAATTTTCTACTTACAAAAATACAGATTAAAAAAAGCACATCAAAGAGAGGGTTTAATTAAAATTACTCATTGCATAACAAAAGGCCAAAACAATGCAAAGGCGTCCTGATTGTAAAGAAAAAAGCCCGCATTTTCATGCAGGCTTTTAGACTATTTTATAGACAATATGCTATCTAGTAAATAATAATTCACGATATTTTGTCAATGGCCAAATCTCATCATCTACCAAAAGTTCTAACTTATCACAGTGGTAACGAATTTGATCAAAATAAGGTCTAATTTGGTCACAATAAGCAACCGCACGCTTTTGGGCATCTTCAATTTTATTGGCTTTTTTACGAGCGTTTATCATCTCTGTAATACCTCCATTGATATTCTCGATATGGGAACTAATAGCCTCTATTAAATTCATCTGCTCTTTACCATACTTCTTGAAATCTTTACCATAAATATCTTTAAAACCCTGTACATTTTCTATAAGTATATTTTGATATTTAATAGCCGTGGGTATGACATGGTTTCTTGCAATATCACCTAAAACTCTTGCCTCTATTTGAATATGCATTGCATATTCTTCAACTTCAATTTCGTGACGAGCCTCAATTTCAATTTTATTCATAATGCCAAGACCCTCATAAAGTGCTATGGTTTTTTTTGAAATTTGCTCTTTTAATGCTAAGGGAGTTGTTTTATTGTTACTCAAACCACGCTTACTTGCCTCTATCTCCCAAGCTTCTCCATAACCATCGCCTTCAAAACGAATGCGCTTTGAGTCTTTAATGTATTCTCTAAGGACATTGAATATAGCATCGTCTTTCTTCATTTTTTTACCCTTGATAAGCCCATCAACTTGAGTTTTAAATTCCATCAACTGTTTGGCAACAATTGCATTTAAGACAGTCATTGGTTTTGCACAGTTGGCGGTAGATCCTACAGCTCTAAATTCAAACTTGTTTCCTGTAAAGGCAAATGGTGAAGTTCTATTTCTGTCTGTATTGTCTAATAAAATTTCAGGAATCTTACCTACTACATTTAATTTTAAATCTGTTTTATCTTCTGGAGATAACTTTCCATTTTTCACTTTCTCTAAAGCATCCAATACGTTTGTCAACTGAGTTCCAATAAAAACAGATATGATTGCTGGAGGAGCTTCATTGGCACCCAAACGGTGATCATTACTCGCGCTTGCAATAGCAGCTCTTAGTAACTCCTCATACTCGTTTACTGCCTTAATGGTATTTATAAAAAAGGTCAGAAACTGTAGGTTTTTCATTGGAGTACTCCCAGGACTCAATAGATTAACGCCTGTGTTGGTAGCCAAAGACCAATTGTTGTGTTTCCCGCTTCCATTTATGCCTGCAAAAGGCTTTTCATGAAATAACACTTTAAAATTATGTCTATCAGCAACTCTGCTCATTACATCCATTAAAAGAGAGTTGTGATCTACTGCAAGATTTGTTTCTTCAAAAATTGGTGCCAACTCAAATTGATTGGGAGCAACTTCGTTGTGTCTTGTTTTAACAGGTATGCCCAAATACATGCATTCTGTCTCCAAATCACGCATGTAATCCAGGGCACGCTTGGGTATAGAACCAAAATAATGATCATCTAGTTGTTGCCCCTTTGCAGAGCTGTGACCAAGCAAGGTTCTGCCCGTAAGGTCAATATCGGGTCTAGACTTAGCCAAAGCCTTATCAATGAGGAAATATTCCTGCTCCCAACCCAAAGTCGGATTCACCTTTGTTACTGTTTTGTCAAAATATTTTGCAACAGCTGTTGCTGCTGTATCTATAGTCTGTAGCGCTCTTAACAGAGGTGTTTTATTATCTAGGGCCTCTCCTGTGTAAGAAACAAACACAGTCGGTATACAAAGAGTAGTTCCGTAAATAAAGGCTGGAGAGGTAGGATCCCAAGCGGTATATCCACGAGCCTCAAAGGTATTTCTGATACCCCCGTTTGGAAAACTTGATGCATCTGGTTCTTGTTGAACGAGTTGACCACCTCCAAATTTCTCTATAGCTCCGTCTTCAGTAGTTTCAAAAAAAGCATCATGCTTCTCTGCAGTAGTTCCCGTTAAGGGCTGAAACCAATGCGTGTAATGAGTCGCTCCTTTTGCTATAGCCCACTCTTTCATTCCAGTTGAGATATGATCTGCAACAGATCTATCAATTTTACTGCCATTTACAACAGCGTCTTGAACGCTTTTGAAAGAATCTTTGGTTAAAAATTGGCGCATGGCGGCATTGTTAAATACCCTTGACCCAAAAATGGCAGAGCGCCTCTGGGGTTCTTGCACTTTGATTGAAGGACGGTTGAATGTTTCTTTAATGGCATGAAATCTTAATGTGGACATAGAAGCTACTTTTTTTGGTGTTTATTTTATAAATTTCAAAATTCAAAGCACAAAAATACATTTTTACAAGAAAGACCCCCCTTTTTTTTATAAAAAAATACTAACAAAATAGATTTTATTGAATTACACCCCCCTATTTTTTAAAAATGTACCCATGAATGTGCATTTATGTGATTATTTTTTAACTATTAAAAAAAACAAGCACATACCCATCACAAAGACCGTTGTCCTTTTTGCACATTTTAAACACTAAAACATGTATTTTTACTATCTTATTTTACACTTTATGGAATTACTTCTTATAACAATCGTTCTTTTACTTCTAGCCTTTGCTGGTATTGCTATTAAAATATGGGCCAAAAAAGATGGAGAGTTTGCAGGAACCTGCGCAAGCCAAAATCCTTTTTTGAATAAAGAAGGAGAGGCATGTGGTTTTTGTGGAAAAACACCAGACCAATTTGACACCTGCAAAAAAGAAGAAAATTAATTTTTACCCCAATATCTTAGACAAAGGCTGATTTTAAATTTTTAAAACTCAAATTGCATTTTTGTGCCCTTGGGTATGTTTTTTATTGCAAACCAAATGGCTATCTTTAATAAAATTTTGAATTCATAAACAAAAGAGTGGAAACAGACAAAAAAGGTATTGATATTCAAGTGGCTAATGCAAAATTAGGCAAGCAATCTGCCTATAATTTTTTGTTAGATCGGTTTTGGAATCAGGTGTATGGTTTCTGTCTAAAGCGTGTTGGTAATGAATTTGAAGCAGAAGATATTACCATTGAAACCTTTGCAAAAGCATTTGATAAAATACATTCCTACAAAGAAACCTATGTGTTTAGCACCTGGCTTATTACCATATCTAAAAACATACAAATTGACAAGACCAGAAAAAAAAATGCACCCCTTCATAGCCAAACAAACTTAACAAGTGATGCAACACTTAAAAGCATGCCCGATGCAAATCCAACACCAGAAGATGTTTTAATTACCAAGCAAAATTTAACACAACTCTTGAGAGACATCAAGCTATTAAAACCTGCCTATCAAGAGGTGATTCAGTTACGGTATTTTCAAGAAATGAGCTACATTGAAATAGCAAAACAACTCTGCGAGCCCCTGAGTAATATTAAAGTAAGGTTATTACGAGCAAAAAAATTACTTGCAGAGATTATCACAAAAGAAAATGACTTTTAAATTTTGCTAAACCACCCTGATTTTACCTAGTTTATAGGCTAACTTGTATCTTATATTTCTGATTATTTTAACTTATGTAGGTCTTAAAAAGAGTTCACTATTAATTTTGTATCCGTATCTTTGCAATCTATGAGCACAGAAACCTTAGCACCTACTCAAAGAACTCCAAAACCTAAATGGCTTCGTGTAAAGTTACCTACAGGTAAAAAATACACTGCCCTTAGAGGATTGGTAGACAAATATAACCTGCACACAATTTGCACCTCTGGAAGCTGCCCTAATATGGGAGAATGCTGGACAGAAGGAACTGCAACATTTATGATCCTTGGAAACATTTGTACACGCTCATGTGGTTTTTGTGGTGTTAAAACAGGAAGACCAGAAGATGTAGATTGGGACGAACCAGAAAAAGTGGCTAGATCGATAAAAATTATGGGGATCAAACATGCTGTAATTACCTCAGTAGATCGTGATGATTTAAAAGACATGGGTTCAATAATTTGGGCAGAAACTGTAAAGGCAATCCGTAGAATGAATCCAGAGACTACTCTAGAGACACTAATACCAGATTTTCAAGGCAACACCATTAACATAGACCGCATCATTGCTGTAAAGCCTGAGGTGGTTTCTCACAACATGGAGACTGTTAAACGCTTGACACGCGAGGTTCGCATCCAAGCTAAATATGAGAAAAGTTTAGAGGTCCTCAAATACCTAAAAGACAACGGTATAAAACGCACCAAGAGTGGGATGATGCTTGGCTTGGGTGAGACACAAGAAGAGGTAATCCAAACCATGAAGGATTTAAGAGGAGTGAATCTTGATATACTTACCATTGGACAATACTTGCAACCTTCAAAAAATCATTTACCCGTCAAAGAATTTATAACACCAGAGCAGTTCAAAAAATACGAGGAGATTGGTTTACAGATGGGTTTCAGACATGTTGAGAGTAGTGCACTTGTACGTTCTTCCTACAAGGCTCAGAAACATCTCACTTAATTCATTATGGCAGTAATTAAAGTTGGTATCAATGGATTTGGCAGAATTGGTAGAAGGGTATTTAGATTGTTATTGCAACACCCAGATATTGAAGTTGTTGCCATCAACGATATAGCAGATACCAAAACACTCAGCCATCTTTTAAAATACGATAGCATCCATGGCGTCCTCCAAAAAAAGGTAGCTTACACCACCGATAGCATCAAGGTAGATCAGAGAACATATCCATTTTATTCACAAACATCCATTTCAAAAATACCCTGGCAAGGAGTAGATATTGTCATTGAGGCCACCGGAAAATTCAAGACAAAATCTGCCGTGCAGACACATATTAGCAGTGGTGCTAAAAAAGTAATCCTTTGTGTTCCACCCACAGACGACCAAATTAAAATGATTGTAGCTGGAGTAAACGACAGTATGTTAACTCCAGAAGATCACATTATTTCAAACGCGTCTTGCACAACAAATAATGCAGCCCCAATGTTGAAACTCATACATGATGCATTTGAGATTCAACAAGCATACATAACAACAGTACACTCCTACACCACAGATCAAAGCCTGCATGACCAACCGCATAAAGATCTAAGAAGAGCCAGAGCAGCTGGACAATCCATAGTTCCTACCACAACTGGAGCTGCAAAAGCGCTCACTAAACTTTTTCCAGATTTAAATACCGTTATAGGAGGATGTGGTATACGAGTTCCTGTTGCCAATGGATCTTTGTGTGATATCACTATAAATGTTAAAAGAGAAACCTCCATACAAGCAGTTAATAGTTTGTTTGAAAATGCAGCAAACGGATCTTTAAAAGGTATTTTACAATACACCAAAGACCCAATTGTATCTGTTGATATTGTAGGAAACCCCCACTCTTGCGTTTTAGATTCAGAGATGACCTCAGTGATTGGTAAAATGATAAAGATCATTGGCTGGTATGATAATGAAACTGGATATTCTTCAAGAATTATTGATTTGGTGTATAAAATATCGAGGAAATAACTATATTTACCGACAAACTACATTTTTGGAATGAATAAAGTACGCTTCTTCTGCATACAAATCGTGGTTGTTTTTACGCTTTTCTTCTCATCTTTTGGGCTATTTGCACAAAAGCAAGATATAGAAAAGGCAACTACCCCACACTCTACAATGCGCATTGAGCAATATAGAGAAGAGGCCTGTAGTGCAATAATCTCCCTAAATTATGAGCTTGCTTTAGAAAACATCCAAAAAGCCAATGAACTTATTGATCAGGTAAAAGATTCATTGGATAGCCATCAAATCATACTCAGCAGTGCCCAACTGTATTATTATCTTGAAAGTTATGACAAGGCTGCCAAATTAAATAGTAGTGCCATCTCAAATTTAAAAAGTTCACAAGACTCAGAGAAACTAGCTAGCGCTCTATCTCTTCAGGGTTTTATTAGCTCAAAACTAGCGCAATTCTCTGATTCAGAAAATTATTTTAAACAAGCAAATGCTCTTTATAGTATGAGCAACAATGAGAAAGGAAAATCAACTATTTTATTGGGTAGAGGAATTTTAGAATTTGAAAAAGAAAAGCCCAAAATAGCGCTCAATTTTTTAAATGCAGGGCTTACCAAGTATAGAGAATTGACCATGTCTTTCCAGGAGGCTTCTGCCTTATTATACAAAGCAAAAGCGCTTCTTGTCCTTGAAGACGATGCTAAAAAAACCTATTTGACCCAAGCAAAAATGGCATTGAGTGATGCCATGAGGATTATTGAGGATGAAAACTACACTAAATTAAAAATTGAAATTTACCACATAAATGCAACGATTGCTCAAATACAAGGAGAGGATATCAAAGCAAAAAACATGCTGGAAACATATACCTTACAAACAGCTGAGCTACAAACTAAAAACAACCGCTTACTCTCTCAAATAAATACCCCACAACCCAATGCTGTAGCAAACCAAAAAGAAACCATGACCTCTGAAAATGAACCTTCAGAAAAAGAAGGATCTGATAATTTTAGTGTCATCACAAATGGCCTTAGTATTGCAATTATTGCAATACTCTCTTTGCTTACTTTATCGCTTTATAAAAATAACAATCTAAGGGCCAAGGCAAACACGCTACTTCAAGACAAAAATACAGAGTTACAATTAGCAAAAGAAAAGGCAGAAAAGGCCTCTTTAGCCAAGGCTCAATTTTTATCTACCATCACTCACGAATTAAGAACACCCCTCTATGCTGTAACAGGTCTCACCCACCTATTAATGGAGGAAAACCCCAAAGAACATCAAAGGGAGCATCTAGATTCTTTGAAGTTTTCTGGAGAATATTTACTATCGCTTATCAATAATATCCTAGACCTTAACAAACTTGAAGCAAAAAAAGTAGAAATTGAGAAAGTATCATTTCATCTAAAAAAAAGAATTAATGATGTACTCATTGCCTTAAAAAAATCCTCTAATGACAAACAAACAGTCCTCAGAGTTGATTACGACGACAGCATTCCTGAGAGCTTGTCTGGTGATCCCGTAAAATTATCTCAAGTCCTTATTAATCTTATTGGCAACTCTGTTAAATTTACTCAAAATGGAGAAGTTGTCATTCGGGTCAGGAAAATAGACCAATTCAACAACAGTATTAAGCTTAATTTCGAAATTGAAGACAACGGGGTAGGAATTTCAAAGAAAAAACAAAAAACAATTTTTGAAACCTTCAATCAAGGATCCCTTCAGATAAACAGAAAATTTGGGGGTACTGGACTTGGTCTATCTATTGTGAAAAATTTACTTGAATTAATGAACAGTAAAATTCATCTAGAAAGTAAATTAGGAGAGGGATCAAAGTTTTGGTTTAATCTAGATCTTGACATTTCAGATGAAGAAATATTAGAACAAACAAAAACCGATAAAAAGAAACTTATTGATCTAAAATATCTTGTTGGTAAAAATGTATTAGTTGTTGAGGACAACAAAATAAATCAGATGATTACCAAAAAAATCTTAGAGAAAAACATGTTGATGTGTCTAGTAGCAGATAATGGAACAGATGCTATACAATTGGTAAAAGAAAATGATTTTGACATTGTATTAATGGACATACACATGCCAGGAATAAGTGGAAGCGAGGCCACACAAAAGATACGAGAATTTAACAAAGAGCTTCCAATTATAGCCCTTACAGCTGTTACTATAGACGAAAATTTAGATGAGTTTTTTAGGGTTGGGTTTAACGAAATCATACCAAAACCATTTAAACCAGAGCTATTTTTTGAAAAAATACACGACACGCTTAAATTGAGCGAAAAATATAAAACCCCTACCCTTCCATAAGCGCTATTGCCTTATCAATGGTTTGTTTTAAAAACATTTCTTGTTTATTTAAAATGATGGTTTTTATGGGCAAATAATACAGTGCATATTTCCCAAGAGGAGCCTGCAATCTCATGTAATCTTTTTCTGTTGTAATAATCAGATCATCTTTTTTTAACTCAGAAATTTCAGGAGCAGAAAAACGATGATGATCTGCATACTTTTTGTGGGTAAAAGAAAAGCCCTGCTGATTTAAAAACAGTACCAAAGGATCTGGATTGGCAATACCTGTAACTAGTGTGAAAGGCTTATCTTTTAAATACGCTAATGGCAAGCTCTCACTAACCCCAATAATAGTGTCTGCATAACCTATTTTTGAAAAATATACTTTTTGGTGGGGCAATAGATTGAGTAAAAATGTAATTTCTTGCAATCTTGCATATGAAACTTTATCAGGACATTTGGTGACTACCATTATATCTGCCCGAGCAGCGCCCTTTCTAGATTCTCGCAAATTTCCAGCTGGTAAAAAATAATCCTCGAAGAATAAATCATCAAAAGCAGTCAATAAAATAGAAAAACCTGGGGTTACTTTCCTGTGCTGGAAAGCATCATCTAATAAAATAATATCTGCCTGTGGCAGTAAATTGTTAATACCCGTTTTTCTGTCTTCACAAACAGCGACCCTAAGTGATGGGAACTTTTGTTTGAACTGCAGAGGCTCATCACCAGTTTGAGAGGCATCTAAGTTGGACTCAACCTGCAAATAACCACTAGTTGTTCTTCCATACCCTCTGCTTAGCACTGCAAGCTCATGGTTGTCTTTCAAATGGGCAACCAGCCATTCAATCATTGGGGTTTTCCCGGTTCCTCCAACAGAGAGATTTCCAACACATATTATGGGTTTTTTATAAGAAACACTGGTAAAGCTGAGCCACTGTTTATCATATAAAAAATTTCGTATGGAAACTACCCAACCATATACAATAGCAAGGGGAAATAATAATTTTCTAAAGCGATTCACACAACGAAAGTAGTCATATGTTTGGAAAATGCTGG
>Ga0206123_10001342_pt1 | contig 23208 bp, 19 predicted proteins | sample Helgoland_Spring_2_FD_160086 | JGI IMG/M metagenome (GOLD analysis project Ga0206123, IMG submission 160086) | Pelagic subsurface seawater microbial communities from Kabeltonne, Helgoland, North Sea - Helgoland_Spring_Bloom_20160316_1 | ecosystem: Environmental > Aquatic > Marine > Epipelagic ...
TCATCAATAAAGACTGTCGACCATTCAGCAAAGCCAAGGTTGGTGGTAATAATGATACTGGTCCGCTCATAAAGCTTGCTGATCAGGTGGAACAATAGAGCCCCGCCAGCCTGGCTGAACGGTAGATATCCCAATTCATCCAATATCACAAGATCGGCGTGGATCAGTCGGTTGGCAATCCGACCCTGTTGCCCTGCCTGTTTCTCCTGTTCCAGCGCATTGACCAACTCGATGGTAGAGAGGAACCGTACTCGCTGCCGATGATGCTGGATAGCTTGCACTGCTATCGCTGTCGCTACATGGGTTTTGCCGGTACCAGGCCCACCTACAAGCACTACATTCTGGGCATCTTCCAGGAACTGGCATCGGTGCAACGATTTCACCAGCGCCTCGTCAATTGAGCTTTGTCCAAAGTCGAAGCCAGTGAGATCCCGGTAAGCCGGGAACTTGGCCACCTTCATCTGGTAGTTGATGGAGCGCACATCCCGCTCAGAAGCTTCAGCCTTGAGCAGCATCTCCAATATCGGTATTGCCTGCAGATAAGCAGGTGAGGATTGCTCAGCCAGTGTGTTGATGGCATCTGCCATGCCGTGCAGTTTCATCGTCTTCAGTGTGGTAATCATAGTCTCAGGGTTCATCACTTGTTCTCCTTAGTTCGTCGTAACGTGCGGTATCTGCCTTTGGTGCGTTAACCAGTTTCAATGCAGGGGGTGGCTGCAGGGGTTCAGGACGACAAGGTTCCGCCAGTCGGCTTAGGCAGTTCAACACATGCTGTTTAGAGGGCTCCCCTAATTCCAGGGCGTTGGCAACAGCCTGTTCAACGAGCTGTTCATCATGGAGTAAGACAAGCGCCAGGATATCGGCCATCTCCCGATCACCACCGGGACGCTGGAGCAATCTTGTACGCAGCCGCCTGAAGCTGTCAGGCAATGTGAGGAACGGCGCACCATTGCGCAAAGCACCGGGCTTGCGTTGCACGACAGAGAGATAGTGCCGCCAGTCAAAGACTGTTTGTCCTGGCATGCCCTTGTCCCGGTTGAACACGCGGGTGTGCTTGGCTACAACCTGAGCTTCGGCAACAATCACCAACCGCTCAGGGTACACCCGCAAACTGACGACGCGATTGGCAAAGGTTGCAGGCACACTGTAACGATTGTGCTCGAAGGTCATCAGGCAGGTGGATGACACTCGCTTGCTATGCTCAACAAAACCATCGAAGGCCGGTGGTACTGGCATCAATTGTGATCGCTCATCCTCCAGACACTGTGCCAGTGAGCGAGCCTTAAACTGCGGATGGGCAGACTCCTGCCACAGCGCCTGACATCGCGCCTGGAGCCACTGATTTAGCTCACTCAACGATTTGAAGGGTGGTGTGTCGTACCACAAACCGTGGCGGGCATCCTGCACAGCCTTCTCGATCTGCCCCTTCTCCCAACCCGCTGCTGGATTGCAGAACTCGGCTTCATACAGATAATGGCTAACCATTGCATTGAACCGCTTATTAACCGTGCGTTGCTTGCCGTGACCGACCTTGTCGACAGCGGTCTTCATATTGTCGTAGATGCCGCGCTCTGGTATCCCGTCAAATACGGTGAATGCATGGTAGTGTGCATCAAACAGCATTTCATGCGACTGGGTCAGGTAGGCACGCATGAAAAAAGCCCGGCTATAGCTGAGCTTGAAATGGGCGATTTGCAGCTTGGTGCTGACACCATTGATCTTTACCCAGTCCTCACTCCAGTCGAACTGGAATGCTTCACCCGGAGCAAACTGCAGCGGGACAAAGGCTCGACTACCCGCACCCTGTTTAGCATCCTGTTGCATCTGACGCCATTGCCGGGAAAAGGCCGCTACCCGATCATACGAGCCGGTATAGCCCAGGCTAATCAGGTCCCGATGCAGTTGTTTGATGGTGCGTCGTTGTTTGCGGTGTCGGCGAGACTCTCGAAACAGCCAACTCGTTAATGTCTCCTCATAGTCATCCAGCTTGCTGGGCGACTTGCGAGATGGGTAGGCTGGCTCGACAATCTCACTTGCCAGGTACTTACGCACCGTATTTCTGGACAAGCCAGTACGGCGTGCGATCTCTCTGATCGGCATGCCTTCACGCAAATGCCAGCGTCTAATTACACTCAATAATGCCACGTCTATCACTCCTTGGTTCCCCTGCATATTGCTCAGCAAGGGTGGGGTTATACGTGGGTCAAAATTGGATGCAAATCCGGGGGGTTAATGGATCAATATTGGGTGCAATTCAACACAGCAAGCTTTATGAGCGGACCAGTATCATTATTACCACCAACCTTGGCTTTGCTGAATGGTCGACAGTCTTTATTGATGAAAAAATGACCACTGCATTACTTGATCGACTGACGCATCATTGCCACATTCTGGAGACCGGTAATGACAGCTTCCGGCTGAAGCATTCGACGACAAACAAGAAGACAACAAAGGGCAGCAAAAAAACCAAATCTACGCCATAATCTGGCGACCAGGGTGGGTCAGTTTTAGATGCAAATCCTGGGTCAGTTTTAAGTGCAAATCAACAATCAATGGTACTAACCGAGCAAAAAACCCTCATAATCATTGTCTGAGCTACGACTACACATCTCAAAGTATAGCGGTGTACCCCCAGGATAATTGAGAAGTTGCCGTGGTTTGCCTGGAATATTGGCACCCATATACCAGGAATCTGCTTTTGGAAACAAGGTCATCGCTGCCAGTTCTTCCATATGTCCGTTCCAGGCATGTTCTGCATCAGTTGTAGCTTCAAAGCGCTGAACGCCCCGTGTACGCATCGCTGAGATCAAATCGACTATCCAATCACCTTGCATTTCCGCGCAGGTCGGACCGTTACAAAACCCTGATGGGCTCTGCGGTCCGTACAGAAAAAGCAGGTTCGGAAAGCCGTGGCTGGCCATGCCAAGATGAGTCCTGACACCTTGAGACCACTTCTCTTTTAGGGTCTCGTCTTCTGTTCCTCGAAGATCAATCTGCGTCAATCCTCCAGTGACTGCATCAAACCCGGTCGCCATTACAATAATATCGAACTCATACTCACTATTGGCAGTATCTATCCCCTTTGCTGTCATCCGCTCGATAGGGTCTTCTTTTAAATCTACAAGAGCAACATTGTCCTGATTGAAGATATCATAATAATTCTGCTCCAGTGACGGGCGCTTGACCCCAAAAGGATGTGGAGGATCAGTGGGTGCCAATTTTTCCGCCAGAAGAGGGTCGTTGATTCGAGCTCTGGTCTTATCACGCCAGAATTGATACGCGGTAAGATTTGCTTCTTCATTCGACAAAATATCAGAAAAGGTCCCCGACCAGAAATTGAAACCGCCCTTGGCCCAACAGTCTTCATAGACTGCCAGACGCTCCTCGGCAGAAACTTCCAGAGCAGACTTATCGCTTGAGCTGATATCCAGCCCACCAAATGTCTCCCTGCGCATTTTAAATATATCTGGATAGCCGACTTTCAGTTTTGTCTGTGTTTCAACATTCAGCTTTTGCTGTTGCATAGCCAAAGCCAAAATAGGAGTTCGTTGAAACACGGTAAGCTGGTCTGCCACCGCTGCGGCTTCCTGCGCAACCTGAACACCACTGGCGCCCGTGCCAATGACGGCTATTTTTTTTCCTTCAAGATTGAGCCCTTCCTGAGGCCACAACCCTGTGTGGTGACAAATACCCTGATAATCCGCCATCCCCTCAAAATCAGGAATGAAGTGCTTTGCCGCAAAGCCTGTGCAAAGAACCACAACATGGGCCTGGGCTAGAAGCTCACCATTACCTTCAATCATCCATTGGTTGCTGTCTTCATCGAACCCAGCACCAGTCACTCGCGTATTGAATTCAATATCCCGACTCAGATCCAGTTTTTCATCAACATAACTAAAGTAGCGTCGTAGTTCATCCCAGGCCGGGAAGCGTTCAGTCCAGTTCCAGTCCTGCCACAATTCTTCCATTGAGTATTCATACACAGGAATATGTGAGTCCACCCTGGCGCCAGGGTAACAGTTCCAGTGCCAGATCCCACCAAGATCTGAGCCCGCTTCGAGCAGCCGTACAGAAAAGCCCTGCTGTCGTAATCTATAGAGTTGGTATAGCCCGCCAAAACCGGCACCGACGACTAAAACATCATATTCACTGACATTTTCTGAGGTCACAGAACATAAACTCCACAAATAAAGCTACGATCAATATAATCGTAGCACCTTGTATTTGAATCCAGCCTTTCAACGACAGGCTGGAGTATGAGTGGACCGAAAGCTATACAGAAAGCTTGTATAGATTAGCGACATTATCGTGAAGGATATCCTGCTTTTGCTGGCCCGTAAGATCAGCCGTATGCTCTGCCAGCATGTCCTGAGACCTGGGCCAGGTTGCATCTGAATGGGGAAAATCATTCGCCCACATCAAACGCTTTGAATTAAGCATGTCAACCATTTTGAATGCCACCCAATCATCCTGGAATGTAATGTATATATTTTCTTTGAAATACTCACTCGGGAGTTTTTCCAGCTCCTGCCCTTTCATCCAGAAACGATGATGCTTGTACGCGTGGTCCATTCGATACATGTAATGTGGCACCCAACCAGCGTCCGCTTCAACACAACAAATTTTAAGATCCGGGTTACGCTCAAAAACACCTGAAAAAATCAGCATCCCCATAACATCTTGACAGCCACGGATGATTGTTTGAAATGCGTTGATCTTCGGGCCGCGCACTTTCCCACTTAACCCATCAGCGTTACTGGTAAGAATGTGGAATGACAAGGGTAACTCTAATTCTATCGCCAGTTGCCAGAAGGCATCATAGGCAGGATCGTCGTAATCCAGTTCCGCAGGATTACCAGGCATCATGACTCCGGCGAAGCCTTGTGATTTAATTTCTTTTAGGTCAGAAACACCTTGTTTTATAGATCCCATAGCAATCTGCGCCAACGGTATTAATCTGGAGCGATCTTCATCACAATAGTCAAGCAACCAGCGATTATAGGCTTTCATGCAGGCACGCTTGTAATCAAAATCAGGATGGTTGCACATTACCATACCCACAGTGGGGTAGAGTATCTCCGCAATCACACCGTCTTTATCCTGATCAGCAATCCTGTATTTCGAATTCCAACCACTCTTCCACAGATCCTTAAACCTGGCCCCCCCGGTCTTCAGTTCTTTCGGATCCAAACCTGCTGCTGCGACGAGCCCCATGGGAATGGGATTCTCCATCCCATTGATAACATAGATATCACCCAGGCCTTCTTTATGCTTCATGAAAGGGGCGATATCTCGATATTTGGGTTCGATATATTTCGTATAACAATCAGGTGGCTCCGTGATGTGCGAATCTGCTGAAATTGCTGCAAATGACATAGTTTCTTCTCCTAAAAAATAGATGAGTCGATTGTGTTTGTATGCATACTTACATTAATAGAACATAACAGAACAGGCGACATAGTGGAATACTCTATTTTGAGATGCTGCCCCAATAATATCCGCCCGAAAAGCCTACTCCCCGGTGAACTCCGCTTTTCGCTTTTCCATGAAAGCAAGAGGTCCTTCTCTGGCGTCCTTACTACGCATCACCCTCCCCGCAATTTCATTTTCTATTAAAAAGGCATCCTGCATAGGTAAGCCGCTGGTCCTAATAACCGCTTCTTTACATGCCGCGACAGCCAGCGGACCATTCTCGGCAACCCGCTCACCAATCTGCGTTGCCCTGGCCATCAGCTCATCGGCTGGCACTACCTCATTGATCAACCCTATCCGCAGGGCTTCATCGGCACTCATCCGGTCCCCAACCAGCAAGACTTCCATTGCTTTACAGTAGGGGATTTGTCTCGCGAGCCGCACCAACGAACCACCAGCAGGGATGATCCCTCTCATCACTTCAGACAGACCAAATTCGCTGTTCGGCGAAGACACCCGGAGATCTGTCGCTTGTAAAATTTCCATACCACCCGCCAGTGCAAAGCCGTTTACCGCGGCGATAACGGGTTTATACAGCTCGAAATCCCTTAGCAAAGCAGTTTGCATCAAGGATCGATCCTTCAGCAATGCCTCGTCGTATTCATTCTCTGGCTCACGGGCACGTGACAACAGAGGAATCAACAGCCCCAGATCTGCGCCCGAGCAGAAGGCCTTATCTCCCGCACCCGTTAAGACAGCAACCCTAGTCCCCTTGTCATCCCGAAAATCGCGCCATGCATCCGTCATCTCCACTATCATCTGTGGGCTGAGGGCATTTCTTCTCTCGGGTCGATTCATCGTCAAATAGGCGATGCCATCACGTTTTTCATATATCAAATGCGACATTTTCTCTTTTAACCCCTTAGTGTATTTATATTTGTTTAATCAAGAGCCAGTGCAATGCCAGATCAAGCCTGTTCGGCACTATTATCATGCCCCCATACGCTGGCAGCATGATAATGTACAACAGTCCAGTTTTCGTTAACCGTGCGTGCACCGTATCCATATTCGATCTCGAATCCACTGGGTGACTTCACATAAAAACTCAGCATCTGATCGTTAGTGTGCCGACCTAGTCCACTCGAAATTGTGTAACCGGCATCCTTTGCCCGTCCTAATGCCAGCCCCACATCATCCAGGCTATCTACCTGCAGCATAAAGTGCAGTAAACGTACAGGTAGGGGAATTGGTGCCAGAGCCAGAGTATGGTGCCTCGGATTACAATGCAGGAAGGTTAGTTCAATGGTCTGATCTCCTGCACCCAACGACACAAAATCTGACACTTTAAAACCCAAACCCTGTTCGTAGAATCGCCGTGCCTCATCCATTGATTTCACCGTGAGCACGATGTGTCCCAGACCCTGATCACCGGTCACGAATTTTGCACCGGTTTCTGATACAAAGGGTTTCTCTGGAAGCAAGCTGGTACCGTGCCCAACATGGATCGCCAACCCGTCCGGATCCACAGTCTTGATCAGCCCGAGTAATCCATGTTCCCCGGCAACCTCAGCGTCAGCAACCTCAACCGGATAACCCATTTCCTCCAACCTGGCTTTTACCGAATCCAGATCAGTCTCGTTAGTTACTTCAAACCCTGCATACTGAATATCATTCTGCTCACCCTGCTCAATTTTTATACGAATTTCCTGTTCATCGAGGCGAACTACGATCCCTGTAGCAGATCGTTCTACAGATGTCCCCAGCACCTCCCCCATGAGTTTCTGCATGCTGTCCAGATCTTCACAGCCTAAACCGATGTAACTCAGCGTAGTCAGTTCTTTTGAAATTCGAGGCTTAGCGGTCATATTCAGGGTCCTACCATGAGTTATATTATGGATGTTAACTTCGTTCTGCTTTAATACATTCGCCAGGATTCATTTCCCGCGGGTAAGTTAAAAAGTTCCGCCGTGTTGTCACGAAAAATCGCCTGACGTTGCTCTTCCGTCAGATGTCCTGTCTGGTCTTTGATCAGCTCCTGGGATCCCGGGCGTGTGGAATCTGTATGAGGAAAGTCGCTTGCCCACAGCAGATGTTTGTAATCCACCATGTAAAGAGAATGGTACGCACTGACATCATCCTGAAATGTACCCCATACATTTGTCTTGATATATTCGCTGGGTAGTTTTGACAGTCCTCTGAGAATGCCATCCTGTGCATGCAGCTTCGCCGCGTGATCCATCCGGTACATATAATGTGGTAACCAGCCTACATCGCTTTCAGCAACAACCAACTTCAATTTTGGATGGCGTTCAAACACGCCACCCAAAACCATCAAACCGACGATATCTTGAATCGCACGGATAATGCCAAGAAAGTTGTTAATTGCATGACCTCTGGGTTTGGTGTGCAGGCTACCGGCTCTCCCCGTTAGAATATGGAAGCTGATGGGTAAATCAAGATCTATAGCGCACGCCCACAATGCATCGTAATCAGCGTGGTCATAATCCTCATAGACAGGATCGCCCGGCATCATCATGCCGACCATCCCCATCTGCTTTGCTAATTTGAAATCCTCAATGGCGCTGTCCACGCTTAAAATTGCCGTTTGAGCCAAACCAAAAATCCTTGTTGGTTCTTCACCGCACATCGTCTGTAACCAGCGGTTGTATGCTTTCATGCAAGCATCCTTGTACAGTGGGTCCTTGTGCATACATAAACCCATACCGACTGACGCGTAAATAATTTCAGCAGCAAGGCCATCCTGATCCATGAACGGAACTCGTGCATGCCCGCGGTAGGATGCTTCCCTGATATCGGAAAACCGGATTTTTTTAGCACGATCGATTCGCTCACGGATGCCAAACCCTGCACCATCAATAAAACCCAGACCAATGGGCTTCTTCATTCCCTTGATGACAAAAGCTTCTGTACCATCATCCTGTTCAACGATCCGCGGCGCATCATCCCTGTACTTTGGGTCAATAAAATCCACGTAACAATTAGGTGGTTCGCAAACGTGCCCATCTGCTGAAATAGTTCCTCTCGGTATCACAATCTACCTCCTGATTTTTCGGTTCTACATCAACACAACTATATGTGTTATGAGTATCGATATACCTTGTTCTGCAACGATGATTTATTGCACAATACTCATTAGTAAGCAAGCTTACATTAAAATGACTAATCTTCAGAACCATCTGACGCATGGTTTCACTCTTCAATTACCTGCACACATAACAAAGGAATCCGCATGAAGTTCAGTTTTACCGATGAGCAACAGCAATTTCGAGAATTTGTCCGAAGATTTATGGAGGCTAATTCAAGTGCGAGTGAAGTCAGACGGTTGATGGGAACGGAGCAAGGTTATGACAATGATGTATGGCAGGCACTGGCAGCATCACTTGGACTGCAGGGCCTGCATATACCTGAAGAATATGGTGGCCAGGGTTTTGGGCCAATCGAACTATGTATCGCACTGGAAGAAATGGGGCGGTGCCTGTTGTGCGCGCCATTTTTCGGGTCCGCGGTACTCGCGACTCAGGCAATACTTCAGGCTGGAAACGAAGACGAAAAGCAGGCATTGCTACCAGATCTTGCAGCCGGTGATAAAATAGCCGCGCTGGCAATCGCAGAACCCGAAGGCCTGTGGGATGCTTCTGGGATCAATATGACAGCAACAAAAAAAGACAGCACTTATGTACTCAAAGGCGTGAAAAGTTTCGTCATAGACGCCCAAATCGCAGACTACATCGTCGTCATTGCACGCACACCTGGAACTACTGGCACTAGTGGAATTTCCTTCTTTGTCGTCGATAAATCTGCACAGGACCTGGAAATACGATTACTCAATACCATCGATGAAACCCGTAAACTATCCATTCTGGAGTTTAATGATGTAGTAGCAAAACCTTTAGGTGAAGCAGGAAATGGAGGTGACGCACTCGATCAAACACTCACTCTCTGTTATGTGGCGTTAGCGAATGAAATGGTTGGTGGCGCACAAAAGTTATTAGAGAGTGCCCTCGACTATGCAAGATTAAGAGTCCAGTTCGGTCGGACAATCGGTTCTTTCCAAGTAACGAAACATAAATGCGCAGATCTCCTGCTCGAAGTAGAACTGGCAAAATCCGCAGCCTATTACGCAGCGGAAGCAGCTGCCGAAAATTCCAGTGATCGCGCCTCTACGGCTTCCCTGGCAAAGGCGCTCGCCTCAGACACCTTCATGCATGTTGCCGCAGAGACCATCCAGATACACGGGGGCATCGGCTTCACCTGGGAGAACGACACGCATTTATTCTTTAAACGTGCAAAAAGTTCTGAGGTTTTTTTTGGTGGACCAGAACTACATCGTGAACTCCTTCTCATCGAGACGGAAAAGGAAATGAAAAACCCAGAAAAGGTCGCCAGCTAGGATGAACGAATTAACAGAACAAACTATACGTAAAGAGGTTAGATCCTGGTTAACAGAGAACTGGGATCCAGAATTGAACTTGCTGGAATGGCGTTCGCTGCTGGCAGACTCTGGCTGGGGAGTCCCTGGCTGGTCCAAAAAGTGGTACGGACGTGACCTGCCAATTAATCTCGTTCAGGTCGTTCAGGAGGAGATAAGAAATCATGGCGCGGTTGGCGTCGCACAATCGGGCGTCCGGATGCTTGCCGCCGCCACCCTTCTGGAACATGGATCAGAGAGTCAAAATAAAACCTACCTGCACAGAATCCTCACCGGTCAGGACAACTGGTGCCAGCTATTCAGCGAACCTGGCAGTGGATCTGACCTTGCCGGTTTAACGACACGAGCTGACCAGGATGGAGATCGCTGGATAATCAATGGGCAGAAAGTGTGGACCACGAGTGCACACCATGCAGAGTTCGGTTTACTGCTGGCACGTACAGACTGGGATGTATCCAAGCATCTGGGGTTGTCGTATTTCATTATCGAAATCGATCAGCCTGGTATTGAAGTTCGACCTCTCAGACAAATGAACGGTCACGCGTCGTTCAATGAAGTATTCATGACCGACGCATCAGTTCCGGCAGATATGTTGGTGGGTACTCTCAATCAGGGGTGGCAGGTTGCAATGACCACCCTTGCACATGAGCGCCGATCAGCTGATGGGATGCGCCAGGTCGGTAACAGCACGCGTGGTAAAGGCAATATATTTAAAGAACTGGAAGCAGAAACCAGGATCGTCATGGAGCCCTATACCTGGTATCCGCAGCGCGCAGGACGAGCGGACCTTATGGTTGAGCGCGCGAAGAAAACCGATACATTCAATAATTCCGTCGTGCGGCAGGAGCTTGCAAAAACCTTGACCTTGCACAAAGCCAGCCAATGGACTGCACGTCGTGCAAGGGAAGCGCAAATGCTCGGGAGACCCCAGGGACCTGAAGGCTCACTTGGCAAACTCGCAGCCAGTCACGTTGCACGCGCAGCATCTCGGGTTCATACACTGATCTCTGGTGCTGATTCAATGTTGAAAGGTGAAGATGGCCCCGAAAAAGGCATCATTGCGGAAATACTTCTATCTGTCCCCGCGGTATCAATTGCAGGTGGAACAGATGAGATCCAGCGAAATATTATTTCTGAACGGGTTCTCGGCTTACCCAAGGAACCACGGACTGACACAGGTCGCCCATTTCGCGATGTACCCAGGAATCTCGGTAGTTAACACAAGCTTGTGTCCTTTTGCGGCTGAAATCAGACATTGGCTCCCAAACCGGGGAACTTTAGCCAAGAAACCCCTTGCCTGAAGAAAGACTTGCTGCCTGCAAAATAGCTGCGAGCATCATCTCGTGGCTCGCTATACCCCTACCGACTATATCGTAGGCAGTTCCGTGGCCGACACTTAAGAACAAATAGGGCGCACCCATGAACATCGCACAATTGCCGACAAAGCCCCAGGTTTTAATAGCGATGTGTCCCTGATCATGAAACATGGCGATAACAACATCATACCGGCCTTCGATACCCTGTCGAAACACCGTGTCCGGAGAGATTGGACCAGTCACGATGATCCCCTCAGCCTGCGCTGCTTTGACACCAGGGATTATGGCATTGGTCTCCTGCGGGCCATGAGCATGGGGATTCAAACCCGCCACCCCAATGCGGGGTGAAGAAATACCAAAATCGATCAGAACTTCATTGATCTTGTGAATAGCGGCGAAAACCAGTTCGCTCGTTAGCTTTCGACAGACGTCCTCCAGCATCACATGATCAAAGACATGGACAACCCGCAACGGACCAGACAGCAGGGTCAGGTATTTTTGAGTCGGGTCTGAGCCGAAGACCTGACCTGCATCTGGACCCAATTTCAGCACCTCACCATTTACCGGCGCCATCACACTGGCCTTCACCCTTCCGGATTGCGCGAGTTCTGCGGCTTCTATCAGCCATGCACCATTGGCTTCTCCGCACTTTTCACTGGCTGCTCCCGGCGTTATGTCTGCTGCATCCAGCACATCGGCATCAAGAATGTCTATAACACCATCTGTCGCCTGCGCCTCTTCAATGGCATCAATTCGCCGGAGGCTAATGTTTGCGGATGCTATATCAATACCCTGCTGCATTGAGTCAACGCTGCCAATAATCACCGGTCGACATGTCCGGGTCGGTTCACCTGTCGCTAATGCTTTAGCAACAACCTCAGGACCGATACCACAAGGGTCACCCTGGGTAATGGCGATAATGGGTTTATCTACATTTGCATTCATTAATACGCACCATTGAAACTAATTTTTGTTTACTACCGAGATCCACGTATGAGTCTACCTGGCAGCGATTCTGTGGCTTCTCCATTTCGATAAGTCACTTGTCCGTTAACAATGGTAGCAATGTAACCGTCTGCTTTTTGTTGTACGCGAGGTGAACCGTTGGGCAGGTCATAAACCATCTCCGGTGAGCGGACCTTCAGGTTTTCAAAATCAATAATGTTTATGTCAGCTCTTTTTCCCGACACAAGAAGTCCTCGATCTCCAAGCCCCATAGCCTTTGCCGTATCATGGGTCTGGCACCTGACAAGTGTCGGAAGATCGATAAGACCCCCTCGCTTCCGATCCCTGCCCCAATGGGCAAGCATGGTTGTCGTGAAGCTCGCATCACAAATAGTACCCACGTGAGCGCCACCATCACCAAGCCCCATAACAGTATGATCATGAAGGATCATTTCGCGACAACAGTCGAGATTATTTTCCGCGTAGTTTGCAAAGGGCGTATATAAAATAACGGTACCGTCTTTCTCTAGCAGCAAATCATAGGCATAGCTCCAGGCATCCTGTCCCATCGCCTTAGATCTCGAATAGATGCTGTCTTCCGGTGATGGCTCATAATTTGGTGGGTCTCCGAGGTCCCAGAGCTTGCGCCCTCCCGCCATCATCGCAAACAAACGCTTGAATCCGGATGCCGGTTCTTCCGACAATATTCTTGCTTTCCTGGAAGGATCTCGCAGCGCACTTAACATATCGGGGAGTGGTAAATGAGCAATTTCGACGAAGCTCGCCCGAGTGGAAAAGGGATTCAAGGTTGTCGTGAAGCCCATTAAAACACCTATGCCTCGGGGAGCCACCTGGCCACGCATTTTCATCCCGGCAGCATTAGCCATATCAACCTTACCCATCAGTTCAAGCCATCCTTGTGGATTAAGCCCCTGGGCCACGGATATTGACATTGGCCGACCACTTTCTCGCATCATGACTTCAAGGTTAGAAAATTCTTCTTTTAAATCCTTGAAATCCGAAATCATTTCAATAACGCCTTCACCTGCATCCTTTAGACCCAGAGAAATACCTAACAATTCCTCGAGAGTGGCATCTAGCGACGGCGTGGGCGATCCATTGCTACTTCGATGATTCAAGGTACGAGAACTGGAGAAACCTAACGCGCCGGAATTGATAGCTTCTCTCGTTAATTTACGCATTTGAGCCACATCATCCGCAGTCGCTGGCGCCAGATCAGCACCACGCCGGCCCATCACGAATACTCTCAGGGCACCATGGGGTAATTGAGCACCGATATCCATATCAAATTCTCTTTGATCCAGATAATCCATATATTCCGGAAAGCTCTCCCAATCCCATGGCAGGCCTTCATGCAATACCGCACCAGGTATATCCTCGACGCCTTCCATTAACTCAATCAACAATTCATGATCAGCTGTCCTGCAAGGGGCAAACCCGACTCCACAATTCCCCATCACAACAGTAGTAACACCATGATTGTTTGACGGTGACATCCTGTTAGACCAAGTAGCCTGGCCATCATAGTGAGTATGTATATCAACAAACCCCGGTGTCACCAGAGCACCCGCCGCATTCAATTCCTGCTTACCCAAGCCTTCTACTTTACCCACTTCCACTATCTGACCAGCACTAACAGCCACATCAGCAGCGATCGCTGCTGAACCAGATCCATCGATGACGGTACCACCACGGATTACTAGGTCGAATTTAGACATATTAACCTCCTGAAAAACCAGTTACGCCGACAGTACGCTCTACATCTGGTCGGTTTTATATTTCTCTAATCAATTGAAGGCATCATAGCGTTCATCCGCTCGTGAGTATCGAGATACTCCTCCACAATACTCATCAGCAGGTCTTTTGCACCAACGGTTGAATTCATTCGGCCAACAATCTGTCCAACAGGGACAAATGCTAATTCACGTGCCTTCTCCGGATGCCTTCTCATTCTAACCAGTGCCTCGCCAACCGCCATCATTTGCAAGGGTGCAGCCAACGACTGGGGATTATTACCCGAGTCCCAGGAATCGGTCCATGCATTACGGAGCATCCTCACCAACTTGCCCGTGACACTTTTGGACCGCACGGTATCGGAACTTCCTGCTTCTAATAGTAACTCCTTCTCAATGGGCGAACTGTTCGCTTCCGCGACAGTAAGCCAGATAGAGCCACACCAGACACCTTGAGCACCACTTGCCAGAGCAGAGTACATCTGGCGGCCAGAGCCAACCCCGCCGGCAGCGATAACCGGAACGTCGCCAACGACATCCACAACTTCCGGCCACAATACTGAACTGCCAATCTCACCGGTATGGCCGCCACCTTCACCACCCTGCGCGACAACAAAGTCCAAACCTGCCTCTGCATGTTTAAGCGCATGTCTGGCCGTACCACACAATGCACCGACCATCCGTCCCGAATCCTGTATCTGCTTAATAATTTCAGGTGGTGGTGTTCCAAGCGCATTGGCAATTAATCTGACATTCTCATGTCCCAAGGCTACATCAACCAAAGGCGCGGAAGTTGCCTCGGTCATCGACAATCGATCACCCACTCTTTTATCTGCAGGCAGAGGAGGCACACCATGGGCATCAAGCAACTCTCTCGCAAAGTCCCTGTGACCCTGTGGAATAGCAGAGGCAATTAGCGCCTGTAGTTTTTCCGGATCTTTTTCGTTTTGATCCTGATACTTATTTGGGATAATAACGTCAACCCCATAAGGTCGATCACCGACACGCTCATCAATCCACTCGAGTTCCACCTCAAGTTGCTCCGGAGTAAATCCAACTGCACCTAATACACCTACGCCCCCAGCATTAGTTACCGCCGCTACTACATCCCGGCAATGGGTAAAAGCGAAAATGGGGAAATCAACGCCCAGCTTTTTACATAGTTCAGTTTGCATGCCACTTTCCTCTTAAAATATTTAGTATCAATAGCCTGTGACGAATACCATGTACAACAGAGCAGATCATGGTTTCCAGCGTACGCACATGGCCATGCACAGAATTAGTCATTTTAGTATGCCTACTGATAATATATACTATTACATAATAATGAAAATACAGATTAAACTGGCGAGTTAGGTTTAAAAACTGAAGATCAGCAATGAACAACCATTATTGTAAGAAATTAGCCTAGGGGATAATTATGCGGCAATCGATAAATTATGATGATTTAGTCCGGCCGGACGCCGTCCATGGTTCTGTCTACACAGATCCCGACATATTTGCCGATGAGCTACAACGTATCTACGCTAAAGGCTGGGTTTATGTTGGTCATGAAAGTGAAATACCGAACACCGGGGACTTCAAACGATCCACGATCGGCACACAACCAATCATTCTATGTCGGGACAAACAAAATAAGCTTCAAGTCCTGTTCAATCGCTGCAGACATCGAGCTGCGACGGTTTGCCAGGAAGATTGCGGCAACGCCAATCGATTTCGCTGTGAATATCATGGCTGGACATATGATCTTCACGGGACTCTGACCGGTATTCCGTATGAAGACGGCTACAACAACCTGGATAAATCCCAGCTGGCACTTTCCAAACCAGCCTGCCTGGAGTTCTATCGAGGCTTTATCTTTGCCAGTATCCCAGAGCCAAAAATCTCATTACAACAAAGCCTCGGCAAACCCACAATGGACCAGATTGACTACTTTTGTGATCTATCGCCATGCGGCGAAGTTTTGGTTCAGGCTGGCTCAGCCAAGCTGGTTTACAATGGTAGCTGGAAGCTACAGATGGAGAACTCCATCGACGGCTACCACCCGAACTTCACACACCAGTCTTTCTTTAAAACTATTACCCGTATGACCGGGGCGAAAATTGATACATTCAATGGCGATTCAATCGCAGGCGTGCGTGCTCTCGGGCAGGGAAACACCCATATAGACTATGCGGCGTACAATCATGTAAGTCAGAGAAAAGATGCACGCCTTCACGGCTTGAAGAGTACATCCTGGGGCCGTAAATATTACGATGACATGGTTGCTGCCCACGGCCAGAAACGCGCCGAAGATGTCATCGTTGTCGGTGGTACCCACATGAATATATTTCCCAACCTTGTTGTACTCGGTCAACAAGTGCGAACCATACGACCAATCAGACCTGACCGAACCGAGGTTGAACTGGCGCCCGCCCTCTTGAAAGACGTTCCAGACGAACTAAACACGATGAGAATTCGACAATTTGAGCAATTTTACAGCCCGCATGGCGGCGGCATACATGACGATATCGAAATGTTCAACCGGGTGCAGGAAGGTGTTCAATGTACGATGGATCCTTGGCTGATCTTTCAACGAGGCCTGCACCGAGAAGAACAATTACCTGACGGTACGGTTAGAGGTCAGGTTACTGATGAAACATCCCAGCGAGCCATGTGGCAACACTGGTTGAAGGTAATGCAAGAAAATGACTAAAAACAGCAGCGGAGAACTTATTCAACGAGTCGAGTCTTTCCTCTACCAGGAAGCCCAGCTCATGGACGATAATAATTATCAGGGCTGGCTGGATCTGTTTGACCAGGAATGCAATTACTGGATTCCCTCAAATCGTGAAGACCTTGACCCGAGCAAGCATATATCCATCCTCTATTGTGACCGCTCGATGCTGGAACAACATATAAAGAGATTGATTGAAGGCAAAGCCTTTGCGCAGTCACCCAAGTCTCGATCCATTAGGTCAGTGAGCAATGTATTGGTAGCACAACAAGGTTCCATGATTGATGTAACTGCAAATTTTCTGGTGACCGAATTACGTGGGCACCAACAGAATATTCATGCAGGGAGATCTGAATACAGCTTACGGGTAGCAAATTCCGACTTTCTGATTCAGAAGAAAAAAGTGATACTGCTTGGTATCGATGAACCACAGGACAATGTCACATTCCTCTTGTAGGGCGCATGTCAGGAGCCACTTCCGTTAGTCTAAAAAGACCATATGCACCCTATTACTGTAATGTAGCATACAATAATCGTTTCAATTTTCTATTTAAAAGGAGACAGCCCGCTAATGTCACTACGCCTGAGTAAACAGTGGGTACCATTGAACCCCCAATCCGCCGGCCAGCTGAAAGGTGAACTTGGAGTATTCCAATTGGGAAACGAGAACAAAGAAGTCATTTATATAGGTAGCGCAGGTTCTCGAAGCCAGTTTGGACTTCGTGGCGAAATAATCACGCACCTCAAGGATGCAGCCTTTTTCCGTATAGAGGTCACCTCTGCATACAGCACTCGTTTTCAAGAACTATTAATGCTTCACCATGCTGATTTTGGGTGTTACCCAACTCTGAACAGCGAATCAGACACAGCGAAACTTGGCAAACTATCACCCATGGGAAAGCAAACATGCACTTACAATTAACACAAGAGCAAGATCTAATTATTTCCATGGTTCGGAAGTTTGTCGCAGAAGAAATATTGCCATTGGAGTTAACTTTGGATGCCGATGCTGACGATTTGCCTGAAGAAGATAGACTTAGACTTATCAGTAAGGTAAAGGAGATGGGTCTATATGGCCTAGATATTCCTGTTGAATTCGGCGGCCCTGAATTGGATATGGTAACCCGTACCTTGATAGCCATCGAAATGTCCAAGCATCGTGCTGGTCTTTACTCTCCTTGTTATGGCGTTTTTGGCGGTGCAGGCCTGGCTCAACTTTTTGAAGCTAATGATGACCAAAAAGAACGTTATCTGTTCCCAACTTTGCGCGGCGAGAAGAAGGGCTTCTTTGGCCTCACAGAGCCCTCAGGTGGCTCGGACCCTGCAAGAGCAATCCAGACCAAGGCTGTACGTGATGGTGACGATTGGGTTATAGACGGCTCAAAAATTTTTATCTCTGGAGCAGACAAGGCAGATTTCGGGTTACTGTTTGCTCGCACTTCTCCAGAAAAAGGCCGGGGCGGTGTCACCTGCTTCATTGTCGACACCGATACACCAGGATTCCACGTTAGAAGGATCGTACATACACTTCGATCTGCTAAATACGCTACAGAACTTCAATTTGAAAATATGCGAGTACCTGACGCAAACATACTTGGCGAGGTGAACAAAGGATTTGCCATCGCGAGTGACAGGCTCAACCGGCAACGGATTCCCTATTCAGCGGGATGTATTGGCGTAGCAATCAAAGCTCACGAAATGGCCGTCGAGTACTCTAAGATAAGGGAGACCTTTGGCGCGACATTGTCTTCCCGACAGGCTATTCAATGGATGCTGGTAGATAACGAGATCGACATTAAACAATCCACCTGGATAACTCTTGAGGCGGCAGACAGGGTCGACCAGGGCCTATCATTTCGAAAAGAAGCAGCGATGGCGAAGCTGGTCGCAACTGAGGCAGCAAGCAGAGTTGTTGATCGCTCACTCCAGATACATGGCGGATACGGTGTAACGAAGGACTTCCCGTTTGAAAGGTGGTATCGGGAAATGCGTATCAGGCGAATCGGCGAAGGACCCAGCGAAGTACAACGCCATATCATTGCAAGAGAAATCCTGGGTAGCAGCTTACTGTAAGCTACTATCACAAATTTGCCGGATATTCAGTCTATATTGAACACAGCATGGACTAACCAGCGTTAGTAATAGATACTACTTTTCTATAATAATCGCAGCATCAAAGGTTCGTACATCAATGGCCTCAAAAAAATCAATCCCAGGCAAAGTAGTCACCGCGAAAAAAACAGGAAGAGACTCAGACGTCCACGATATACACCTAGGTCCTAAGCTCGGGTTTCTGCTCAACGATCTTTCAAAAATGACCTCGCAAATTTGGGATTCCCGAATGAAACACGCAGATCTAACCCGATCGCAATGGCGCGCAATTGGCCATGTCTCCCGCACACCTGGTATCACCCAGATTGACCTGTCCGAGGCACTTGGCGTCGGTCGCATGGCAGTAACTGGTATCATTGATCGGTTAGAGAAGAAAAAACTATTGCTTAGAAAGCCAGATAATACCGACAGGAGGGTCAAAAAGGTCTACTGCACCGCTAAGGCCAAGAAGCTACTACCTTCAATGCAAGATGTTGGTGACATCGTGTTGAAAGACATGACCTCTAATCTAAGCGACCACCAGATAAAGCAACTTATTACCAGTTTGCAGAATATACACAGAACAGGCATCGAGCTATTGAAAGAATCTTCAGATTGATACCTACATATCACTCTGGGTAAAAAATATTCCTGCCACCTGCCTGTTTCACCGAACCGTTCATACCAATGGGATCCTGGCTGACAAACTCTTCCGTCAACTTAGCACTATCTGGTACATTGGCAATAAACCGCCTCTGGTTGGGTAACCTGCCGATAATGATTGCAGATTCAGGCTGATTGTCTCTATCATAAAGTACAGTATAAGTTTCTACGTGAGCCTTACCCGATGGATGAGTTTCCACTTCGACTCTCCCTATAGAATCGATCTCTTCCTGTAATTTTAGCGCTTTGGTTCGAACAAATGGCTCATCAGGTGGTGACGAGGAATAAATACCAAAAGAATGTTTAGTGACGTACCAACCGTTTCCTGACACCAACCCAAAAGCACCTCGATCCTCGCGTAATCGAGCAATCATCGTAGCGATGGAGTGCATAACATAGTTATTACCCGGACCACCAAAATAGGGAAGTCCTCCCGTCACAGTTAAAGAACGGTCATCATTTTCTTCCAGGCCCAGTGCATCCCGAGCAATTTGTACCACCGACGGGAAACAACTGTACAAATCCAAATACTTCATATCATCAATAGTCTTTCCCGACTGAGAAAATGCTGTTTTAGTTGCCAGTTCAATAGCCGGCGAACGGTGCAGTTCGGGACGCTCAGTCACATTCCATATATCGTTAACATCAGCAGCACCATGAAGGTACACATACTTGTCGCTCTCTATTCCAAGTGCCTTCGCTTTTGACACCGACATAATCAGCACGGCAGCCGATTGATTAACACGGAGAATCGCATTCATGTATTTAGTATAAGGGAAGCCGATATATCGATTGTCGCTTGTTGCGGTTGCAATCTCGTCGCTAGTGCGCTCAGTCGGAAACCACGCATAAGGATTCTTGGCGGCAACCTGGCTAAACCGGCTAAACAATTCTCCTAGCTTCTTCTGGTGATCAGCAATACTACGACCATAGTGATGACGAAGCGCATTCTCTATCAGGGGGTAAGTTGTACTCGGTAAATACAAACCATACTGTGCCTCGTAGTCTGTAACTGGTTTATGATCAACTGAAAATAAAGTCGGCTCTCCTTTTTCTCCATCATCCCAATTCAGGTGAACTCCTTTCTTCCTTGCACGCTCAACAGAATCCAGCGCTTCAGCACCCACTAACAGAACAGATTCTGATCGACCCTCCGCGATTTCCTGGCAGGCATGGTTCACCAGCATCTGCGGTGTGTTGCCACCCGTTACCGTCATCTGCAATCTGGCTTTATTTATGCCCATGTGCCGGGCAAGTGCGGCAGGAGGATTTTTGACGGTGGTTCCGACACTATTTACAACGATCAAATCGTTTAGGTCGTCAGGCAACTGAGATAACCCGGCACTGGCTAGAGTCTTCTCTACTGCATACCTCATGAGTTCAATAATCGAGCTTGCATCTTCAGGTACGTCACAGTGCTCAGTGAACTGGCCTCCACCAACCAGTACTGGCGTCTTATCGAAATCGATCACGGTATTTTTATCCTAAATAGTTAAGTAGACATATTGTAAGTTTACTTACAAATTAAGTATAGTTGTCTGAAGCATAAATTCTGGTAGTGAATAATGATACTTCAGGACACTGTACAATACGGGTTTATTGGTGGGTTCCCTACCCCTAGAGAGGCCAAAGCAACCGTCGAACTTGCGGAACTACTTGGCTTTGATTCTCTCTGGGTTGGTGACCATGTCGCATTCCCTGTGCCGATTCTAGATTCCCTGCTGCAACTGGCCATGGCATCTGCCTTTTCAACTCGATTGATTCTCGGCACCGGCGTCTTCCTGCTACCTCTGCGAAACCCTACTGTCGTTGCCAAGCAGGTTGCAACTCTGGATCACATGACCGGTGGTAACAGAGTGATTTTTGGCGTTGGAATTGGCGGAGAATTTCCCAACGAATATGCGGCCTGTGGCGTAAATGTACATGAACGTGGGGCCAGGTTATCCGCCGCGATTCCGGCACTAAAGGCATTGTGGAAGGATGAGGAAGTATCTTATTCCAGTGAATTTTACCAGTTTGAAAATATTCGGATGTTGCCTACACCACCCACGAAGAATGGCCCACCAATATGGTGTGGTGGTCGAGCAGAAGCAGCCCTAAAACGAGCCGCTCGAATTGGCGATGGCTTTATTTCCTATGCCGTGAATGCAGCCATGTTTTCGGACTCAATGAAAATAATCGAACAAGAATCTGAACGTTGTGGACGTGATCAAAATTTCGGCACCGGTCATCTTTTGTTTATCCGAATAGATGATGACCACGAGACAGCACACAAGGTTGCTACCAAATATCTCAGCCAGAGATATGCAATGGATTTCTCCCGACCGGCAAAGAAATATAGCGCCCTTGGAAAACCAGCCGATGTTGCGGAGGTCATCTCTGGCTATTATGAAGCGGGTGTTCGGCATTTTGTTCTGGACCTGGTTGGGCCGATGGCGGATCGAAAAGATCAGCTAATAAGATTCACAAATGAAGTTAAGCCACTACTATCATTTAGTTCTTAACGAGAATATTCAACCACCGGAGGAATGATGAGCAAAGAAGAAGTCAACCTATTCAGACAGATGCTGGAAAGCCGTGATCGCGGTGATGAGCCTACCCTTGAGGAGCAAAGGGAGGGTTACGAGGCGATTGGCGGTGCATTTCCACTCGCCGATGATTGTACTTTCGAAGAGGTTGATGCGAATGGAATCAACTCAGCTTGGACCCAAGCCGGCGTTGTAAACGACAAGCTAATTATGTATTTGCATGGTGGTGGATATGTAATCGGTTCACTAACAACTCATAGACCGCTGGTAGCAGATATTTCACGTGCAACCGGGCGCAAGGTTCTTGCCGTGGACTATAGATTGGCACCAGAACACCCGTTCCCCGCTGCACTCGAAGATGCAGTGACAGCATATCAATGGTTACTGACCAAGGGTCACTCGGCAAAAGACATCATCATTGCCGGAGACAGTGCTGGGGGTGGCTTGACGATTGCGACGATGCTGAAACTTAAGCAACTCGATATCGAACTTCCTGAGGCAGGAATTTGCCTGAGCCCATGGGTCGATATGGAAGCCATTGGCGAAACCATGATATCCAAAGCCAGCGTAGATCCCATGGTACAAAAAGACTCACTTCAAGGTATGGCAGCCATTTACTTAAATGGCGCCAATCCCAGAGACCCTCTTGCCGCCCCTATTTATGGTGACCTTGAGGGCTTGCCTCCACTGCTTATACAGGTAGGCACTGCTGAAACTCTGCTCGACGATGCACGCCGTCTTGCCACGACAGCCATTCAGGCCGGAGTCAACGTGACGCATGAAGAATGGCCGGATATGGTGCATGTGTTTCAACAATTTTCGCCTCTGATATCAGATGGATATCGAGCGATAGCCCGTATTGGACAATTCGTAAAGGGCTTGGAGTCAAACTAACCATAATTGTGAGTTCTACTCACTCACGGCTAAATAATACAAACCAACGAAACAAAGTAACCATCCGACAGGAGAAATATGAATTTTTCAAATAAGGCCGCGATAGTCGGTATTGCTGAAACTGAGTATGTGAAAGGTACAGAAAGAACGGCAGTAGATCTGATGCTCCATGCCGCCAGAGATGCTATTCGTGAGGCCGGATTAAAACCCACAGATGTAGATGGGCTTTGTCCCCCACCGGTTTACACCACTTCTGAAGAACTCGCGGCTAATCTTGGTATTCCGGTGTTACGTTACGCATCTACCGTTCATATGGGTGGGGCTAGCCCGACTACTGCAATCCAGAATGCAGCCGTCGCAATCGCCGCCGGGGTTGCCGAAACAATCGTCGTGGTACTGGGCTGGAACGGTTACTCAGCACTCAGGCAAACACCAGGCA
>Ga0206123_10001343_pt1 | contig 23199 bp, 23 predicted proteins | sample Helgoland_Spring_2_FD_160086 | JGI IMG/M metagenome (GOLD analysis project Ga0206123, IMG submission 160086) | Pelagic subsurface seawater microbial communities from Kabeltonne, Helgoland, North Sea - Helgoland_Spring_Bloom_20160316_1 | ecosystem: Environmental > Aquatic > Marine > Epipelagic ...
TTTAGGAATTACATTTAAAGAAAACTGTCCTGATGTAAGAAATACTAAAGCTGTAGATGTTGTTAATGCCCTAAAATCATATGGGACTAATATTACTATTTATGATCCTTGGGCTAATGAAGAAGAGGTAATGCATGAGTATGGAATGAAATCATCAAAAAAAATACCTAATACTAAATTTGATGCCGTTGTTTTAACTGTCTCGCACAATGAGTTTAAACAAATTGATTTTGCTTTATTGAAAAAAGAAAATTCAATAATTTATGATGTAAAAGGTATTTTAGGTGAAAGAGTAGATGCAAAATTATAGTATTTGTGCTATATTTTTCAATAATTAATGCTTTCAAAAAAAATGGTAAATCCACAGGGTTTTAAATTGTTTCATATCGTAATAAAATTAGTGAATTTAGAGTTTAACATTTATTAATTCTGTCATTTTTGTAAACATGTTAAAAATTAGTAAAAGACATTTTGCTAAAACTGTAACTTGGCGATTTATAGGAACCATAGATACCATGGTTTTATCTTGGTTTATATCGGGTGATTTAACTGTAGGCTTAAAAATAGGTGGTTTCGAGTTAATTTCTAAGATGGTGTTATATTATTTCCACGAACGGCTCTGGTTTAAGTCAAGTATAGTTAATACAAACAAACGACACCTAATCAAGACTTTTTCATGGCGAGCCATTGGTACCCTAGACACCATTTTATTAGCATGGTTGATAACAGGAAACCCTTTAACAGGAATCAAAATAGGAAGTGCAGAAGTTTTTTCTAAGATGTTACTCTATTTTGGGCATGAAAAAATATGGTATAAAATAAATTATGGGTTAGATTTGCGAAATAAGACAAAACGATTGAAAAAACTTCAGGAAGAAAGAAGTGAAAAAGCAAAATAATGAGCTTACACACAGTCAAACACGACTATAAAACATCTATGACCGATCGTGAACAGCAACACGGACATAAAGCCTATTTACTTTGGTTTACTGGCTTGTCCGGTTCTGGGAAATCTACCTTGGCTAATTTGGTGGAAATCGCCTTTCATCAGAGAGGACTAACTACCTATATTTTAGATGGGGATAACATACGCCAAGGCATTAATAAAGACTTGAGCTTTGCTCCAGAAGACCGAACTGAAAACATACGACGCATCGCCGAAATCAGTAATTTAATGCTAGATGCTGGTGTTTTAACCTTAGCAGCTTTTGTGTCTCCATACATAAAAGATAGAGAGACTGTAAAAAAAATTGTAGGAACTGATAATTTCATTGAAATTTATATTAACACCTCTCTTGCAGAGTGTGAAAAACGAGACGTGAAAGGACTTTATAAAAAAGCAAGAGCTGGAGAAATTAAAAACATGACCGGTATTTCTGCGCCATACGAGGCCCCAGTAAATCCAGATTTAGAAGTAATCACTGATGGCCAACCAATTGAAAAAAGTGTAAAAACCATCTTAGAATTTATAAATAAAAAGTTAAAACCAAGCACATGAGTAATTATATAATTAATCATTTACGAGAATTAGAATCGGAAGCAATATTTGTGATTCGTGAGATAGCAGCTCAATTTGAAAATCCTGTCTTATTATTTTCAGGTGGAAAGGATTCTATTTTATTAACTCATTTGGCTAAAAAAGCCTTTTATCCAGCAAAAATACCATTCCCACTTATTCATATAGATACAGGGCATAATTTTCCTGAAACGATTGCATTTCGCGATGCTTTAATTGAAGAATTAGGTGTTCAATTAATCGTTGGTTCTGTGCAAGAATCGATTGACAAAGGACGGGCTAAAGAAGAAACAGGTAAGGATGCGTCTCGTAATGCTTTACAAATTATTTCTTTGTTAGATACATTGGAAACGCATAAAGTTGATGCAGCCATGGGAGGCGCAAGACGAGATGAAGAGAAAGCAAGGGCTAAAGAGCGTTTTTTCTCGCACCGTGATGAATTCGGACAATGGGATCCAAAAAATCAACGTCCCGAATTATGGAATCTTTTCAATGGGCGTAAAAATTATAGCGAACACTTTCGAGTGTTTCCAATTTCAAACTGGACAGAGCTAGACGTTTGGGAGTATATTAAACAAGAAAATATAGAGTTGCCATCCCTCTATTTTTCTCACCAGCGTGATTGCGTGGTAAGAGATGGAGTGATTTTGGCAAACTCCGAGTATATCAAATTAAAACCAGGTGAGAAGGTTGAAAACATGACCATTCGCTACCGCACTTGTGGGGATATGCCTATCACTGGTGCTGTAGAATCTGAGGCAGATGATTTAACGAAAATCATCGAAGAAATTGCTACTGCCAGAAGCACAGAACGAGGTGGGCGAGCAGATGATAAACGTGCTGAAACCGCCATGGAAGATCGAAAAAAACAAGGTTACTTTTAGAAAATAAAACATATGGAATATCAAGATATAGAATTATTACGCTTTACCACGGCTGGTAGTGTTGATGACGGAAAAAGCACCCTAATTGGTAGATTATTGTATGATAGTAAATCAATTTTTCAAGACCAGTTAGATGCAGTTGAAGCCTCTAGTAAAAATAAAGGCTTTGATTATGTAGATTTATCTTTACTTACAGACGGATTAAAATCTGAACGGGAACAAGGGATTACTATTGATGTAGCTTACCGTTATTTTGCAACACCAAAACGAAAGTTTATTGTGGCGGATACTCCAGGTCATATTCAATATACAAGAAACATGGTAACGGGCGCGTCTACGGCAAATCTTGCAATTATACTTATAGATGCGCGTAAAGGGATGCTAGAGCAAACACACAGGCATTCTTTTATTGCATCTTTATTGCGTATACCTCATGCCATCGTATGTGTAAACAAGATGGATTTGGTAGATTATAGTGAAGAGGTGTACAACAAAATTGTTTCAGATTTTAAAGCCTTTTCATCTAAGTTGAGCATTAATGACATACAATTTATTCCTATTTCAGCGCTTGCAGGAGATAATGTAGTTAATAAATCTAAAAATATGGATTGGTACCAGGGCAGCACCATGATGTATCATTTAGAGACAGTACACATCTCTAGTGATTACAACCACGTCGATTGTCGTTTTCCAATTCAATCGGTAATTAGACCACATACATTAGACAACCAGGATTTTAGAGGTTTTGCAGGCCGTATAGATGGTGGCGTATTTAAACCCGGTGATAATGTAAAAACATTACCATCTGGATTTGTGTCTACTATTAAGAACATAGAATTGAACGGAGAACAGATACCAGAAGCTTTTGCACCCATGTCTGTTACCATGACACTAGAAGATGAGATAGATACCAGCCGTGGAGATATGATTGTGCGAGAAAATAACCTACCTGAAGTTGGCCAAGATCTAGAAGTACTAGTTACCTGGATGAGTAGTAAACCTTTACAAGCGCGCAACAAAGTAGTGATAAAACATACCACAAATGAGTGCATTGGGATGGTAAAAGAATTAAAATACAAGGTAGATATCAACACCCTGCACCGTATTGAAGGCATTGATAAAATAGCCATGAATGATATTGGGCGTATCTCTATACGCACATCTAAGCCTCTTTTTTATGACGCCTACAAAAAAAACCGCCAAACAGGGAGTTTAATTATTATTGATGAGCAAACCAATGAAACCATTGGGGCAGGGATGATTATTTAATGATAAAACAGTCGTTAAATACCGCCATCACTGCAGCCTTGCAGGCTAGTAAAGACATTCTAGAGATCTACCACTCTGGAGATTTTGATGTAGAAATTAAAGGAGACAATTCTCCTTTAACCAAAGCAGATACAGCTTCACACAATGTAATTATGTCTTATTTAGAGTCTACAGGCATTCCTGTTCTCTCTGAAGAGGGCAGAGATATTTCCTACCTGGAGCGTAAGATTTGGAAAAGGCTCTGGATTGTAGATCCTATAGATGGCACCAAAGAGTTTATAAAACGCAATGGAGAGTTTACAGTCAATATTGCCCTAATAGAAAATCAACGCCCTCTTATCGGGGTTATTTTTGTGCCTGTAACGGGTGAATTATATTTTTCTAGCAAAGAAATAGGCGCTTTTAAAGTGAACGTGAATCTTGAAGCTTTTGATGTTGAGTCTTTATTGTCAAAGGCCAATAAATTACCTTTCCAAAGAAAAGACAAAATATTTAGCGTGGTTGCCAGTAGATCTCATATGTCTGTAGAGACAGAAAGCTATGTACAACAAATGAGAGACATCCACGGCGAGGTGAAATTAATCTCAAAAGGAAGCTCTTTAAAACTATGTATGGTAGCAGAAGGTACTGCCGATTGTTACCCCCGTTTTGCTCCAACTATGGAATGGGATACCGCAGCAGGACAAGCCATTTGTGAACATGCAGGCTTTAAAGTGATTGATTGGGCTACAAAAAAAAGTATGCTTTATAACCGGAAGGAATTGTTGAATAATTGGTTTATAGTTAAATAAACATGAAAAAAATATTAATTGTATTCGGAACACGCCCTGAAGCTATCAAAATGGCTCCTTTAGTTAAAGAGTTTCTAAAACATTCAGAAGTTTTTGAAACAAAAGTTTGTGTCACAGGTCAGCATAGAGCACAATGTATTTAAATTAACAAATTATCAAACGGCTGCAGAAGAAGCTGATATTATTGCTTTTTTAGTGGCGCATGATGAGTTTAAAACTTTGACTATAAGAGAAGATAAATTGGTTTTAGACTTTTGTGGAATAAAAAATAAAAAGTATAATTAACTTATCAAACAAACTATTATAATACAATAATAATGAAAAGAAAATATTTCTCACACGAAACATCCATAATAGACAATGGATGTGTAATTGGGGATAATACAAAAATTTGGCATTTTTCTCATATAATGCCTAATTGTGTTATTGGCAAAAGTTGTAATATTGGTCAAAACGTAGTAATATCTCCATATGTTAAATTAGGAAATAATGTTAAAATTCAGAATAATGTATCTATTTATACAGGTGTTATTTGTGAAGATGATGTTTTTTTAGGTCCTTCGATGGTTTTTACTAACGTAATTAATCCAAGAAGTGCCGTTAATAGAAAAAATGAGTTTTTAAAAACAATAGTGAAAAAAGGTGCTAGTATTGGTGCTAATGCAACTATTGTTTGTGGAAATAACATAGGTAATTATTCATTTGTTGGAGCTGGTGCTGTTGTTACTAAAGAAGTACTAGATTATTCACTAGTAGTAGGTAACCCCTCCAAACATATAGGTTGGGTAAGTGAATTTGGACATAAATTAAATTTCTCGGAGGAAGGATTAGCGGAGTGTAAAGAAAGTGGACAAAAATATAAATTAACAAATAATATAGTAACACGAATTAATTAATACAAGAAAATGAAAAATTTTGCATTAATAGGAGCCTCAGGTTATATAGCACCAAGACACATGAGAGCTATAAAGGATACGGGAAATCAATTGATAGCTGCTTTAGATCCTTATGATGGAATAGGCATTATGGATAGTAATTTTCCAGAAGCTAGCTTTTTTACAGAATTTGAACGTTTTGATCGCTTCGTTGATAAGTGGCATCGCGATAGCGGGAATAAAATAGAATATATGTCTATTTGTTCTCCAAATTATTTACATGATTCTCACATACGTTTTGCATTAAAGAACGGAGCTGATGCTATTTGTGAAAAGCCCCTTGTATTAAATCCTTGGAATATTGATCAATTAAAACTCATAGAAAAGGAAACTGGGCAAAAGATTTATAATATACTTCAGCTAAGATTACATTCCTCGATAATAGCCTTGAAAGAGAGAATTACTAGAGAACTTAAAGAAAATCCAGACAAAGTGTACGATATAGATTTAACGTATTTAACTTCTAGAGGAAAATGGTATTTTGTTTCTTGGAAAGGAGATCAATCTAAATCTGGAGGTATTGCTTCAAATATTGGAGTCCATTTTTTTGATATGTTATGTTGGATATTTGGTGCCGTAGAAGAAAACATTGTACATCTAAAAACTGCTGATACTAATGCAGGTTTTTTAAAATTAAAAAATGCCAACGTTAAATGGTTCTTATCAGTGAATTATAATTATATCCCAGACGAAATTAAAAACAAAGGACTTACAACCTTTAGGTCTATAAAAGTTGACAGTGATGATATAGAATTCAGTGGTGGTTTCACAGAATTACATACACGTAGTTATGAGGAAATTATTAAAGGAAATGGTTTTGGTTTAGATGAAGCTTATGGTTCTATTGAAATGGTGTCTCATATTAGAAATCAACAACCACTAGGTTTAATAGGGGATTATCATCTATTTTGTAAAAAGATTAAATAATACGTTTTTTTGTACCTGAATCAAGTTATTTATAAGGAAATAGGGAACAATACGAAAACTCAATACTTTTTATATAAATTGACCAATTTTTTTTGGCAATAATTATTTTTTTGAATAAAACTATTTTGCTAAATCTAGGTGTCGACTTTTGTGTGTTCATAAAATTTTTTTAACAATTTAAAACATTAAAATGAATTTAAATTTTTTTTGTATTGGAGCTACTAAATCTGGAACAAGCACATTACATGATATTTTATATAATCATCCAGATATTTATATGCCTGATGTTAAAGAAACTAAGTTTTTTTCTATAAACTATCATAAAGGTTATAATTGGTATTTAAATGAATATTTTCAAAAATATAAAAATGAAAAAGCAATTGGTGAGGTTTACCCTTGCATGGCCTCGATAGAGGCGCCAAAAAGGCTGTATGAAACTTTAGGAAAAAACATTAAAATATTTGGTATTTTAAGGAACCCTGCAGACAGAGCTTATTCTAATTATTTGGCACAAAAAAGAATAATGAATCATAATTTAACTTTTAAACAAGCTTTAAAGGAATTACCCTATTTAACAGAAAAAGGATTGTATGCCAAAAATATATTGAGATTTACAGAATATTTTCCTCTTAAAGATATGAGGTTCTACATTTTTGAAACAGATTTTATTAAACACAGAAGAGAGTTGATTGATGATATACAAGATTTCTTAAATATAGAAAAGCTTGAGTTAGACATTGATGTTAAAAGTAATTTTGCTTGGAAACCAAAAAGTGGGCTTTTGAACAAATTGTTATTTAAGAGACCAATAATTTTAGATAAGTTTTTGAAACTAATTCTCACTTCAACGAGATTAAGACAAAAATTGAGATTGTTTTTCACAAAATTAAATTCAAAAAAAATTAGTTCTCCTAAGCTTTTGAATAGTGAAAGGAAGGACATTATTAACAAATATTTTATAGAAGACATTTTAGAATTAGAAAAACTTTTAGACAAAGACCTTAGTTTATGGTATAATATTTAGTAATGAAAGAAAAAACTAAAATATCTTTTTTATGGAGTTTAAACTCCAAGTTTTCGATGATTTTTTTTGAGTTTTTTACTCAATTAATTTTAGCTAGACTTCTTTTACCAAAAGATTTTGGAATAATTGCTATAGTTATGGTATTTATTAATTTTGGTAGAGCAATAACTAATGGAGGATTATCTCAAGCTTTAATACAAAGAAAGAATTCTGATGTTGTAGAAGAAAGCTCTGTATTTTATTTTAATTTATTAATAGGTACAACATTTGCTTTTGTTGTTTTCTTTTTATCAGGTTATGCAGCAGAATACTATTCGCACCCTATTCTTAAAGAAATTTTAAGAGTTATTTCATTTTGGTTTATCATTAATGCTTTCGGTTTAATCCAAGATATGAAATTAACTAAAGATTTAAATTTTAAAGCAAAATTTAAAGTAAATATAATTTCTGTTGTTAGTTCTGCAATCTTAGGAATTTTCCTTGCTGTTTTTGGCTTTGAAGTATGGGCTTTGGTTGTACAAATAATGATAAGTCAGTTTTTTAGAATCTTATTATTATGGAGAATTAGTTCATGGAGGCCTTTGTTAGTTTTTAAGTGGCCTGTTTTACGAAAATTACTTCCTTATGGATTTAATATATTATTGTCTTCAATATTTACTGGTTTTCGAGTTAATATCTTTGCTATTGTTATTGGAAAAACTTACACTGTAAATCAATTGGGCTTTTACAATCGAGCAAACCAATTGCAAAATATTACATCTAAGACATTTACAACATCATTACAAAATGTGTTATTTCCAGTATTTTCTAAACTTCAAGATGATATGGATTTGCTTAGAAAAGGATTGAAGAAGTCTATTAAATACTTGTTTTTTGTTATAACACCATTAATGTTGTTTTTTATTGTCAATGCTGAAGATATAATTGTCGTGTTGTTAACAGATAAATGGATTGAAAGTGCTGCATACTTGAAGTTACTAAGTTTATTAGGTGTTATTTACCCTTTGCAGATGATGAATTTAAATGCGCTAAAGGCAATTAACATGTCTAAGAACTTTTTATATATGACTTTGCTTTGGGATATATTATCAATAGTTTCTGCAATAATGACTTCGTTTTATACTATCGAAATAATGATTCTAGGGCAAGTGGCCGTTACCTTGGCTTGTTATGTTTTAAATGTAATAATTAATGGGAAGTATTTTAAATATAACCTGAAAGAACAGATAAAAGATCTATTGCCATTAATTTTAATTAATGTTGCGTTTTATTTAGTATTAAACATGGTGTTTAATATTATCCCAGTATTTAATTTATATCTGTCCATGCTTATTAATGTTTTGCTTGCTAGTCTAATTTATGGGTTGTTAGTCTATGTATGTTACAATACATTTTTTAAAGAATTAATGATTGAATTGCAAGGTTTAACAAAAAAGAAACATTAGATGATTTATAAAATAAAAATATTTGATAACATACATGATGCCGAACTCAAGGCAGCTTGGATAAAATTAGAACAAGACAATGATATCTTTCCTCAAATGTACTATGAATGGATTGAGCCTTGGGTTAGATTAAAGTCATTACAAATTGAAATTTATCTTATAACTGTAATAAAAGATAATGTGATTACAGCTATAGCTCCTTTTTGTATTGAGAAAAAGGGATTTATTAAAATTTTGAGAACGATTCCAATACATTTTGGTGATTTTTTCATGTTTGTTTCTAAACAATCAAGTGAATTAATAAAAGAGATTGTTGAGCATACCAAAAAATTTATTAAATGGGATGTCGTACACTTATATAATATTAATAGTCAAAATATATTAAATAACAACCTTGATTTAGCGGGCTTCAAAAGTAAACATTTAGTAAATATACATATAGCTGATTTTGAAGGGTTAAACTTTAAGGACTTTCTATTAACTTTGTCTAAGAATACCAGAGGTCAATACAGAAAAAAAAAGAACCGTCTAGAGAGAGAAGGATTAGTTGATTTTGAGTCAATTACGACTGCCGAAGGATACAAGAAAAATGTAGATGAAATGAATAGTTTGTATGAAAAAAGGTGGGAAAATATAGATGACAATCTACCTTCTCAAGAGTATTACAATATGCGTACTGAGGCAATTTCATCGTGTTTTGACAAAGGAAAGGCTGTCCTTTTTAAATTAAGTAAAGATGGCAATACTATATCATACAGACTTGGTTTTTTGCATGATAAATCTTTTTTTGACTGGAAAGTTGTTCACAATCCTGAATATAATTATTATTCACCTGGAAATTTATTAGTTGGAAAGATAATTGATAAAATAATTGACGATGGATACGATAAGTTTAATTTTATGACAGGAGATTATCGCTATAAGAGATCCTGGATAAGTGAAGATCAAACGAGTTTTAATAGCGAATATTTTTATTCAAAAAAGATGTCTCTGGCTAAACTTTATGTCATTTATAGAATAAAATATAGAGATAAATTAAAAGAAATTTATTTTAAGTTTAAAAAAGTAATATGCTAGGAAGTTCTTTAAATTATGAAATTATTGGATTTATATAAACAATTTGGAGTTAAAGGCATTATCGAACGTGTCTTTAATAAATTAATTAGTCCTTTATACAAATCTACAGAGGTAATCGTTTTATTTATATCAAAAGAAAGAGAAAGTGAAACTGATAGTTCGGTTAAACTAATGACTAACGAAAAAGTTACTGAATGGCTTAGAAATAATTACATTAATGATTCCGAGGCTAAAAAATTTATAAACTTTTTAGCTTCGGAATGCATTGGATATTATATAGAAATTAACAATGAATTAGCTGCTTGGGGTTTTGTTCAAGTGAAAGGGAAGTACCAATATGGACAATATATTTATGAATTACCAAATCGAGTACATATGCTTAAAAATTTATTTGTAAAGCCCAATTACAGAGGAATGTCACTTGGTAAAAAAATTAATGAAGCTCGTATTAATGCTATACCAGAGGGTTGTATACCATGTGTGTTTGTTATTCCTGAAAATAAATATGCCATACGTAATCTGAAGCTATATGGATTTCAAGAAAATCTTAAAATTTCCCATACATCTTGGTTTAAGAAATATACTTATACCAGCTTAGAGTTAATACAGGATACTAAACTTAATGAGATTATTATCAAAGGGTTTAAAACATTATAAAAATGAGTACAATTATTATTGGTGGAGATGTTTGTCCAAGAGGAACAATCGAGGATGCTTTTAAAAACGGCGAGGAAGAAAAAATATTAAACAATGTACTTCCAGTTTTTAAGGATGCAGATTTTAGACTTATAAATCTAGAATGCCCTTTAATTATTAAAGAGAGCCCCATTGAAAAAGATGGGCCTGTTTTAGGTGTAAATATTAAGGCTATAAATGGTTTGAAAGCTATGGGTCTTGATGCTGTTAATCTTGCAAATAACCACATTTTAGATCATGGTGAAGAAGGACTAAAATCTACAATTGAATCCTGTAAAAAACATAACATAGATTTTTTTGGAGCCGCAAAAAATTTGGAAGAAGCACAAAAACCATTAATAAGAATTATTGGAGGAAAGCGTTTTTGTTTTATGGGCGTTGCAGAGCATGAATTTAGTATTGCTAAAGATTACAGTTGGGGAGCAAATCCATTAGATCCCATTAAAATTATACGTACGTTAAAAACGTATAACAATAGTTTTGATTTTTTAATTGTATTAGTACACGGAGGCAAGGAATATTACAGAAATCCTACACCAAAACAGCAGGACTTTTGCAGATTTCTAATAGAAGAAGGTGCAGACGCAGTTATTTGCCAACATTCTCACTGTGCAGGCACTTATGAGTATTATAACGATAAGCCAATTGTGTATGGGCAAGGAAATTTTATATTCGAGAATTTAGGCAGAAACACCAAAATGTGGAACGAAGGGTTTCTCGTTAGTTTAGTTTTTAATGAAGATAAAGTAACGACTAAATTTATTCCTTTTACACAATCAAAGGATCACTTAGGGGTTTTATTGATGCAAGGAAAAGAAAAAAAAGAATTTTTAAGAAATTTAGAAGAAAGATCAAAAAAAATTACTTCCACTGAGTACGTTAAGGAACAATGGCTTGAGTTATGTAAAAAAGAGAAGTATTTGTATGCAAGTAGAGTGCTAGGACATAACAGGGTATTAAGAATATTGAATAGGAAGATTCATTTTAGTGATTGGTTGTATTCTAAAACAACAAAAATGATGGTTAGAAATGTTGTTGAATGCGAAGTGCATAGAGAAGGACTAGAAACTTTATGGGAAAAATAATATGAGAATAAAAGAACTAGACAGTATTAGAGGTATAGCATGTTTAATGGTGGTTTTATTCCATTATACAACACGATATTCTATATCCTTTAATACTCAAAAAACAACGGCTCTTCTTGATTTTAAATACGGAGGTCTTGGGGTAAGTTTGTTTTTTATGATTAGTGGTTTTGTGATTTATTTGTCAATTAATAATGTAAAGGACGCTAAAACCTTTTTTATTAAAAGATTTATTAGGTTATATCCAATATTTTGGATCTGTATGTTGACGACATTTATAATAATGAATCTAAGCCCAATAGAAAAATATCATAGGAGTATTGGAGATTTAATATTTAATATTACAATGATTCCAGATGTGTTCGGTTTTAAGCGAATTGATGGTGTTTATTGGAGTTTGCTTCCAGAATTAATGTTTTATTTAGCAATAGGATTTACCTTATTTCTTAAAAAAGTTAAATATTTTACATATATATGTTTTGGTTGGTTAATATTGATTCTATTAAATCATTTTCACGATTTAATGCCACTTAGAATTTTATTTAATTTGAAGTACGGTTATTTTTTTATTATAGGAATATGTTTTTATAAAATTAAATTCGAAAAACCTTTATTAGTTAATCATATTTTGATTTTTTTATCATATGCGGTTTATATTCTTAATATCGGATTATCAATAAAGACTTTTTTTATAGGTTTCTTTATTCTTATTTTTTATTTATTTGTTTATGGGAAATTAAAATGGATAATTATTAAACCATTGATTTTTCTTGGTAAAATATCGTATCCATTATATTTATTACATCAGTTTATTGGATATTATATAATTTTCTCTCTTTTAGAAAATAATGTATCTAATTCCTTAATTTTATTAATGACTCCTTTAATTTTCACTATAGCCTTATCGTTTTTATATACGGAATATTTGGAAAAAAAAGCTATACTTTTTTTAAGAAAAAAGCTATTATGATAAATAAAATATATAAGAGAAACCTTATGTCAGTGTATGCTAGATGGCTATATTACACTAAAGCTTTAAGGACTAACAAAAAAATTGTAGTCATTGAGAGCGATGATTGGGGCTCAATAAGGACGTCAAATAGAGAAGCGTATGACACCTTATTGCAAGACGGTTATGACATGTCCAAGTCTCCATATACTTTAGATGCATTAGAATCTAATGAGGATTTAACGGAACTGTATAGTGTTTTAAATTCTGTTTCCGATTCACAAGGAAATCCAGCATGTTTCACCGCCAATATGATAATGGCAAACCCGGATTTTATCGCTATTGAAAAAAATAATTTTTCAAAATATGTTTATGAAACTGTTGACAAAACTCTAGATAAATACGAAGGAAGAGACAAAGTAATAGGTTTATGGAAAGAAGGTATGGCAACCAAAACATTTCACCCTCAATTACATGCCAGAGAACATGTGAGATATTGGGAATGGATGAAAGCTCTCAAGGAAAATGATGATGAGGCAAGAAAAACATTTCAATTGGGTATGTGTGGTCTGCCAAGAGTAGTCTCCAAAAATGGGCAAAGTTATTTTCAACCGCCATACATAGACGATAAAATATTAAACGAGCATAATGTAGATTTAAATCAATTGATATCTGGAGGGGCAGAACTTTTTAAAAATGAGTTTGGATTTTACTCTAAAACTACAATTGCCCCAAACTGTGGATGGACTTCTTCTTGTGAGAAAATTTGGAAAAAAAATCATGTAAAGTTTATTCAGGGAGGCTATTTACAAAAACATCATTATTCAAAAAAAACAAAATATATTGCTCATTATTTAGGTCAAAAATCAAAGACTGAAGGTTTAATATATTTAGTTAGAAACTGCACTTTTGAGCCATCAACTTCTACTAATCCTAATTATTGGAAAGGGACATTTAAACAAGTTGAAAATGCCTTTAATAAAAAAACACCCGCATTAATATCCAGTCATAGAGTTAATTTTATTGGGAGTATTGATAAAAACAACAGAAAAAACGGTTTAGAACAGTTGCATGAATTACTAAATAAGATATTAAAAAAATGGCCAGAAACTATATTTATGAACTCAGAGGACTTCACAAAATTAATGCACAAATAGTTTGATAAAACAAAACTCAATAGTAAAGCACAAACATAAAGGAATTGTGAATTTCTTTGTGTATTCTTTGCCGCTAATATTGCTTCTAGAATGGCTTAATGAATTCAAGATATTAGAAGGAAATTATACTTTATATTTAAGAGGTTTATCAATTATAGTTTTCTCATTGTTTTTAATTTTTAAACCTTATAAAATAAAAGATTTTGATTTTAAAAAAATATTAATTTCTTTTCTTTTAATAAACTTAGTGTATTCCATTTTTTCCTCAGATGTTTTATATAACATTTATTATTTCTCTAAAATAGCATATTGGATATTAGGAGCATTTACATTTTATTATTTACATAGTTATAATTATCTGTCTATTAAAAAATTTAGAATGATGATTGTACTTATAGCTCTTATTGGGAGTGTTTTCACAATCATATTCTTAGATAGATTAAGTTTGGAAGGATTATATGACAACGGAAATGCATATTTATTAATGTGGTGTCTGCCTATTCTTTTATTATTTAAAAGAAATAAAATTGTAACATATTCATTTTTAATTGCAATAGTTGCAATTTTATTTACAATAAAAAGAGGAGCTATTTTGGCAACCATCTCAGGTCTTCTAGTTTATTTTTTCATGTTAATTAAGATGTCTAAAAAATCAAAGAGTAATTTCAAATATTTATTTTCGGGTATAATTATATTCTCGTTAGTAGCTATAGTATTAGTTTCTAAGTGGGATATTTTGGGTGAAAGACTTAAAGATACATCAGGATCAGGTAGAGAAACTTTGTACCCTCGACTCATAAAACATTACATAGAGAGTCCACTAGAAAATTTAGTTTTTGGTTTTGGAATAAATTCTGTTCAGATATTTACTAATCCAAACAAGTTGTATTATTCAGAGAACAAATATAAAGGTGTTAAAGCTCATAGTGATTGGTTACAGACTATTCATGATTTTGGTTTTTTTGGGTTTCTTTTTATGCTGTTACTTCATATTAAATTTATTTCTATGATAAGGTATAATTCTAAAATAAGATCAGATTTGTTGCCAACTTTATTATTTACATATGTCATTTTTACACTAACAACAATTTATTCTTTTATTCTATCTGCTCCTAATGGAATATTTTTTGGAATTTTAATTTCAGTATTAAACATAAAAGCTAATAATATAAAACATAAAATATTTAATGAGTTACCTAGAAACTAATACGCATCTTTATAACCGTGCTCAATATTCAGTGATGAATGGCCCGTGGACATTGGATTATGAAAAAAGTATTGATAGTAATAATAATTTAACTATTGATAAAACATCTATAGCTTCTTTTATATCTTTTAGCCAGATTTTAAAAAACAGAACATTGTTTAAGGAAATTAAAAGATTAGAGTGGATGTCTGAACCAATGAAAGGAGGAGTGTCTAAAAACTTACTGATACCACCTCATGGATTTAAGACAGCAGAAGTTGGTTTGCTGTCAAAATTATTGTTTGAAAAATTATGTGATGAAGCAAGAACAGTTATACAAAGCAATCCAAATATTTATATTCTTTTAACAGGTGGTTTAGATAGTAGAATTATTGCAGGTGTTTTTTCTTATTTATATAACAATGGTGAGATAAAACAAAAACCAAAATGTGTTACTTGGGGATTGGAGGATTCAAGAGATGTTTTTTATGCCAAAAAAATGGCAGAAGCCTTAAACTTTGAATGGCAACATATTCCATTGGGTCCTGAAGATGTAATGAACAATATAAAAAAGTGCGGGAAATATTTGGGTTTACTGCACTCTCCAGAAATGTTGCATAGTATGTTGTGGTTTAAAAATATACCATCTGATGCAATGGTTATTGCTGCTAGCTTTGGAGATTCTATTGGTAGGGGAGAATTTTCCAATAAACACTTATTGTATTTAAATCATAAACAGCCAAAGAATACCTATGGTTTATTAACCTCCAATACCTACGCAATAGAATCAAAAAATTTGAAAGAAGATTTAAAATACTTATATGAAAGAGGTAATAATACCGAGAAATATGTCCAATGTGAGTATTGGATGCAAGGCAGTAGAATGCGAAATACATTATGCCATTCTCTTTCTGTAATAAATAGATATGCCAATATCTATCAAATGTTTACAGCTCCAGAAGTATTTTCATTTATATGGTCAATACATCCATCAATAAGAGGGAACGAAATATACACTTATTTACTAAAAAACTATTTCCCTAAATTAGCAGAAGTGCCATGGGCCAGGAATAATAAAGCAATAAAAGGGAGTTATAAAGAGCAGAAATTAAAACCACATTACCATGAATATACAAAATGGTCATCAGGAGTACTTTATAAAGATATTAAAGAATTAATAGATCCAGATTGGTTTGTGTCAAAACAAATTTTCAATCCTTATAGTATTAAGGAGATGAATGCATTAGTTTTAAAAAGCAAAGAAAGAGTTGGCAGATTAAACGATATTTGGTTGTGGTTAGCAGGTTTTAGATATTACATTGATGAATTAGAGTCTGAAGGCAAAATAATAGATTTTAAACTTTCTACAGAAAATAAATTAAAGCACGTGCCTAATAATAAGAAATTTAACCTTAAGGAAGAGTCAATATTATTAGCAAGTAAATCAATAAGTCTAAATAATAATTTAAAAAAAATAAGAGAAAAGTACAGAGAATTAGATACAAACAAAAAAAAGAGAGAAGCACTCAAAAAATATCCACCAGTTCCATATGCCTAAAGATAAAGTGTTAATTATATCAAAGCCTTTAAATCATAAAGGAGGCGTAACAAACTATTATAATTTATTTTTCAAAAAATTTAATTCAGAAGTAATTCAATTAAAGCATCATGCTATTGGATCAAGAACATATGTATACTATTACCCTATAATAAAGAAAATATTATACCCTATTTATTATATTTTTGATGTTTTTAAATATATCTTTTTACTTATTTTCTATGATAAAATCAAGATTATTCAAGTAAGCCCATCATTAATACCCCTGCCCTTAATTAGAGATGGAATTTTGGTAATTTTCGCAAAACTATTAGGGAAAAAAGTAATTGTGTTTTACAGAGGGTGGAAGTTGCCAACTTTACATTCAATAAAGTCTAAACCCTTATTAAAGAAAATTTTTAATAATGTTTTTCAAAAGCACACACAACAGGTCGTTTTAGCAAATGCATTTAAGAATGATTTAGAAGAGTTATATGATAAACAGACAAATACTATTGTTGTTACTACTACCGCCATTGATAAAGATGAAATTATTTATTCAGATAAAAGTTTTGTAGATAAAGATAAAATTAATGTTCTTTTTTTAGGAAGAATTCAGGATTATAAGGGAATACAAGAATTAATTAAATCTATAATTATAATATACAATTTAAATTTATTGGATAAATTTAAATTTATAATAGCTGGTTATGAAGGAAAAAAAGGATATATAGAAAAATTAAAAGAGATTTTAAATAATAATAATATTCCTAGCAAGCTAATTTCATTTCCAGGGAAAATGGTTGGAATTGAGAAATTTAAATTATATGCCTCTAGCGATGTATACGTCTTACCTTCTTACACAGAAGGGTGTCCAAATAGTGCATTAGAAGCTTTGTCATCAGGATTATTTTCTATAACAACAAATGTAGGAGCTTTGAATGATATTATTAATGAAGTTAATGGTATACTAGTCAATGTTAAAGATGAACAACAAATAGTTGATGCTTTAAAATATGTTTTAAAGAATATACATGTTTTAAAAAACAGAAAAAACATCTCAGAATCATCAATACTTAAATTTGATATAACTCAAATAACTAAAAATTTTGATAAACTGTATCAAAAATTATTAGACAATTAATTTTCATATGGCAAAAAAAATAAAAAGTCAATTAGTGAATGAATAAAAAAATATATTTAATTAGTCAAACAGAATCTCACCTTACACAAAGAGGTAAGCGTCATCCAGATTTAGCGAATTTCTTGTATGCAAATGGATACGATTTGGAATATTTTAGCTCTAATTTTTATCACGCTGAAAAGATTCATTTTACAAATGAGCAACTTGAAGAGGCGAATAAGACTATAGGATACAAATTACATCTGATAAAAACAATATCATATTTGAAAAATATTGGGATAAGGAGAATAATTTCTAATATTCAATTTTCATTAAAAGTATACAAAAATCTAAAAAAGAAAAATTTAAATCATAGTTTAATAATAGTACCATCTCGTCCAGTAGAAATAACTTATTTTTTAAGTAAACTTAAGAAGAGAACAAATGTGGAAGTTTTAGTGGATATTAGAGATGTCTGGCCAGACGCTTTTAACATCAAAAATAAATTTTTAAAAAAAGGATTTGAATTTTATTGCAACTTTTTTCTTAAAAATAAGGTTAGTAATTTTGATAAATTCATTCACACGTGCCCACAATTTTTGGATTGGTTAAGTAGGTATTCTCCTAATACGGAATCTTTATTCATTCCTTTAGGGTATGATTCAAAGAGGTTTCAAAGATTAGGTAGTCATTCTGAGTCCGATTTGGTAGATACGAAAATAAATTTTGTTTATATCGGCTTATTGCAATATCAAATTGATATTTTACCTTTTATTAAGGCAATGGAAAAAGATGTTAGATTTACGCTAACTTTGTACGGTGATAACGGTGAGGGTGAAAGATATAATCAAGTTATTTCATATTTGTCAGAAAATAATATTGATAATGTTTTTGTAAAAGGAAAATTACCGCAAGATAAAGTTGGTGAGATATTATGTATTTATGATATTGGATTAATGCCAATGAGAGCCAAGTTTGCATTTCCAAATAAAGTTTTTGATTATTTAGCAATGTCTTTACCAATTTTTTCAATTGGTAAGCACGATACCTCTATATTTGTTTCCGAAAATAAAATTGGATGGGTATCTTCATTTGAGGTTGATGAAATTAAGACTTTAATTAATCAAATTTCTAAAAATGATATTAATAAATTTAAAAGTGAAATAGCTGGAATTAAGACTAGTTATTCAAGGGAAAAGTTATATCAACTTTTTATAAAAAAAATTAAAGAGTAGTATGCAACAACTCACACAAAAGCTAGGATCTGGCGATATGATTATACAAGAGGTGCCTTATCCACAATTAGGTAAGGGTATGGTGATCGTTAAAAATCACTATTCCATAATTAGCGCAGGTACTGAAGGTTCTACCGTAGTAGCAGCACGTAAAAGCTTACTAGGTAAAGCCAAAGAACGTCCACAGCAAGTAAAGCAGGTTATAGATACACTTAAGAAACAAGGGCCAATACAAACCTACAGAGCAGTAATGAAAAAACTCGATGCCTATTCCCCATTAGGTTACAGCTGTGCTGGTGAAGTCATTGAAGTTGGTGCAGGTGTGACGGAGTTTGAAGTGGGAGATAAAGTGGCATGCGCAGGTGCAGGTTATGCCAACCATGCAGAGATTGTTTCGGTACCCATAAATCTTTGTGTTAAATTGGATACTAATACCAACTTAAAAGATGCTGCCTATAACACATTAGGTGCGATCTCAATGCAAGGAGTACGTCAGGCCGATTTGCGTTTGGGGGAATCTTGTGTAATTATTGGTTTAGGATTGCTAGGTCAATTAGCAGCGCTAATATTAAAAGCATCAGGTGTTACAGTCATAGGTATCGATGTGTCTGAAGCTGCTGTAAAGCAAGCCGTGGAAAATAAAGTGGTCGATCTGGGTTTAACCAGAAACGCTGCTGGAGTTGAGGAACAAATTTTAGCTGCTACCAATGGCTATGGGGCAGATACTGTAATTATTGCAGCGGCAACAGATAGTCTAGATCCTATAAATTTTGCAGGTGCGATTGCGCGAAAAAAAGGAAAAGTAATTGTTTTAGGTGCTGTGCCCACAGGTTTTGAACGCGATCCGTATTGGTATCGTAAAGAACTAGAATTGAAGATGGCTTGTTCTTATGGTCCAGGACGATATGATTTGAATTACGAAGAAAAAGGAATAGATTATCCTTTGCCTTATGTACGCTGGACAGAAAAACGTAACATGGAAGCCTTTCAGAATTTAATTGCAACCAAGCGTATAGATATTGATTATTTAACAACACACGAGTTTGATTTTGATAATGCAAAAGCTGCCTTTGATTTAGTAGTGTCTAAAGCCGAACCATTTACTGGTATTGCCTTAAAATATAATACGGAAAAAGAAGCCAAGAAAACTAAAATTGCAACTGGTGAAGAAGAGCAATTAGGTAAAATAAATATCTCATTTATTGGCGCGGGTAGTTATGCACAGGGCAATTTATTACCTAATATCCCTGAAACCAATGATGTTGGTCGTATCGGTGTGTTAACCAATACGGGAACCACCTCTAAACGGGTTGCTGAGAAATTTAAATTTCAGTTTTGCGTTACCCAAGAAGCCGATGTATTCGATGAGAATACCAATACAGTGTTCGTGGCTACACGTCACGATTCACATGGCCCCTACGTTTTAAAAAGTTTAAAGGCGAACAAGAATGTTTTTGTAGAAAAACCATTATGCTTATTGGAATCTGAATTACAAGATATCATTGAAGCACAATCAGAAACTAAAAAATCAGTTATGGTTGGCTTTAATAGACGTTTTTCACCATTAACTGCCAAATTAAAAAAAGCAATAGGTAATAATCCTATGACGATGTTATATCGCATCAATGCAGGAGCAATTCCTGCAGATAATTGGATACAGGATTTAGAAATTGGAGGGGGTCGTGTCCTAGGGGAAGTATGTCACTTTATTGATTACTTGACGTATCTTAATGGAAGTTTACCGGTTAAAGTTTCTGCATCAGCATTGCAAGATGCAAATAAGTTGAATGACACCTTAAATATTCTAATTCAGTTTGAAAATGGATCTTCTGGAGTTGTTGCTTATTACGCAAATGGTTCAAAATCGATGACCAAAGAATATGTTGAGGTTTTTTCTGCTGGACTTTCAGCAACTTTAAACGACTTTAAAGAATTGAAAATCTACGATAAAGGAAAGCCCAGGAAAGAAAAGCTATATAATCAAAATAAAGGTCAAAAAGAAATGGTAGAAGCTTTTGTTAATGGTTTGTTAACTGATGGTAAAGCACCAATCTCTTTTGAAGATATTATATCGGTGACCAAAGCATCATTCAAAGTGTTAGAATCTGTAAAACGTGGTGGTGAGCAAGTTATCGTCTAAAATCGAATCTAGTTTTTTAAAGCTTATAAGCTATTGTGAAGCTGAAAATTTTAAAGGTTGGGATCCTTATGATGGCTTGAATTCTAAAATTTTTAGGGCACTACCTTTAAAGCATTGGGATTTAGCACGCTTGACTTGGATTCAGGGTTTTAAACGCAGCCCTATTAATTTTAGAAAACTGTTATTAGTTCCTAAACAGTATAATGCCAAAGGGATTGGGCTGTTTTTATTAGGTTATTGTAATTTGTACGAGTTAGCTTTGAAAGATGAAACAGTTTTTGGTAAATCTGAGGATTTGCTATCAAAAATTCATGAGTTAGCCAATTTATTAGATGACCTAAAAAACCCCAATTATTCCGGTGCCTGTTGGGGGTACAATTTTGATTGGCAAGCCAGGCGGTTATTTTTATTTCCAGCTAACACGCCTACAGTAGTGGCAACTACCTTCTGTGCTGAGGCATTATTTAAAGCCTTTGAAATCACTAAAGAAGAAAAGTATATAGACTTGGCATTATCATCGGCTAATTTTGTAATGCAAGATTTAAACAGAACCCCTCACCATTCTGGTTTTTTGTTTTCATACAGTGTTTTAAATGGTAACAATACCGTATATAATGCCTCTTTACTTGGTGCCAAATTACTTAGCTTATGCTATAAGTATTCTGGAAATGAAGAATATAAAAACACGGCGGAACAAGCTGTGAGAGCAGCTTGTGAAGGTCAAAATAAAGATGGTTCATGGGTTTATGGCATGTTACCGGTACAATCTTGGATAGATAGTTTTCATACAGGTTATAATTTAGATGCTATTAGTATGTATCAAAATTGTACAGGAGATGAACAATTTAGTTCAAATTTAGAGAAAGGGTTTGCTTATTATGTAGCTCATTTTTTTGAAGCAGATGGGACCCCAAAATACTATCATAATAAAACTTATCCCATTGATATTCATTGTCCTGCTCAATTATTTGTAACGCTATCTAAATTAGACCAATTTAAAACACATCAAGATTTAGCCTCTAAAGTTTTTAATTGGTCCATTAAGAACATGCAATCTAAAACGGGTTATTTTTATTACCAGATAAAAAAAGGATGGAGTTCTAAAATATCGTATATGCGTTGGTCTAATGCGTTTATGTTTAATGCCATGACTTTTTATTATAAAGAATATAAAGCATCATGAAATCAGCTTACTTAAATAATGTTAATACATTCGCTCCGGAGTCGCGTCAAGCTCTAATTGATTATGCGCTAGATCATAAAAAGATTCTAGTGGCGGTTAATGCGGAAAAAATATTACATGCAACAGATAAGAGTCGCAATATTATAAACCGAAATTTAGGTTATCCTGACGGGATTGGTGCGGTTTGGGCTTTACAGAAAAAAGGTTTTAAGGAAACCGTAAAGATTCCAGGTTGTGAATTGTGGTTGGATATTATTGCAAATGCCTACAAATACAAATCTTTTTATTTAGTGGGAGGGAAACAACAAGTTATAGAAGAGACTACACAAAAATTAAAAAAAGAGTTTAAAGGGATCAATATCCTTAATTATCGCAACGGTTATATTAAAACCGATCAAGAAAAAATTGATTTAATTCAGGATATTAAAACTTTGAAACCCAATGTAGTTTTTGTAGCTATGGGATCTCCGAAACAAGAATTATTAATGGAAGAAATACAAAAGTCTCACCAGGCTACTTATCAAGGACTTGGTGGTAGTTTTGATGTGTATACTGGGTATGTAGAGCGTGCACCTCAATGGTGGGTCAATTCCAATTTAGAATGGGCGTATCGCCTAATTAAACAACCCTCAAGAATTAAACGCCAAATACATTTGGTGCGTTTTTTTATTTTATTACAATTAAATAAATTTTAAACCATGAATAAAATTACCATTATAGCAGGTGCCAGACCAAATTTCATAAAAATAGCCCCTATAATCCATGCTATTTTAGAGGCTAAGTCTAATGGAATATATATAGATTACCGTTTGATACATACCGGTCAGCATTATGATAAAAACATGTCGGGTAGTTTTTTTGAGGAGCTAGAAATTCCTGAACCACACAATAATTTAGAGTGTGGCGGTGGTTCACAAGCGCAACAAACGGCTAACATTATGATCGCATTTGAAAAGGAGTTATTAGCTTATCGTGCTGATCTAGTTCTTGTAGTAGGTGATGTAACTTCTACTATGGCGTGTGCTATTGTGGCACAAAAA
>Ga0206123_10001347_pt1 | contig 23152 bp, 29 predicted proteins | sample Helgoland_Spring_2_FD_160086 | JGI IMG/M metagenome (GOLD analysis project Ga0206123, IMG submission 160086) | Pelagic subsurface seawater microbial communities from Kabeltonne, Helgoland, North Sea - Helgoland_Spring_Bloom_20160316_1 | ecosystem: Environmental > Aquatic > Marine > Epipelagic ...
GGCGGAGTAATAATTCCCGATACATCCCAAGAGGCAACAATGGTCGGTGAAATTATAGCAGTAGGCCCTGGCTTTCACCTAATGAGTGGAGCCCGTGGCGATATGCAAACAAAAGTGGGAGACCACGTAATATATCCAAAGCATGGCGCAAAAAAGTTTGACCATGAAGGCGAAGAGTATCTAGTCATAAGAGAACCTGAATTATTAACTATAGTATAAAGAGATATAAATGTCAAAAAAGTTAGATTTTAACACGGAAGCCCGTGAAGGCCTATTGAAAGGCGTAAACATTTTAGGAGATGCTGTAAAGGCTACCCTAGGACCAAAAGGTCGTAATGTCGTTTTGGAAAAAGCATACGGGGAATACCATTCAACCAAAGATGGTGTGTCTGTAGCTAAAGAAGTTGAACTAGAAGATCCTGTAGAAAATGCAGGTGCACAAATGGTAAAAGAAGTTGCTAATAAAGTAAATGATTCAGCTGGAGATGGAACCACAACAGCTACTGTGCTTGCCCAGGCTATTCTAAATACAGGATTTAAACGTGTTGAAGCGGGATCAAATCCCGTTGAAGTAAAAAGAGGAATGGACAAGGCAGTTAAAGTAATTGTTTCGGAACTAGAAAAGCTTTCAAGTCCTATAAAAGGAAGTGAAGCAATAGCTCAAGTAGCTACTATTTCTGCAAACAATGATTCAAGTATTGGAAATCTTATATCTGCTGCTATGGATAAAGTAGGAGTTGAAGGTGTAATCACAGTAGAAGAGTCAAACACTGCAGAAGATTCCTTAGAAACAGTAGAAGGTATGCAATTTCAATCTGGATATCTTTCACCATACTTTATCAACGACCAAAAGAACATGCAAGTCCAGCTTGAAGACCCTTTAATCCTTTTAGTTAATAAAAAGCTTAGGGACTTAAAAGAAATGGTAAAAGTCCTTGAACATTGTATAGCACAAGACCGAGCTTTATTATTGGTAGCAGAAGATATAGATGGTGAAGCATTAGCGGGTTTAATTGTAAATCATGCTAGAGGAACCTTAAAAGTTGCAGCAGTAAAAGCATTTGGCTATGGAGATAAGCGAGAAGCTAATCTTGAAGATATCGCAACTTTAACTGGAGGTCAAGTTGTGGCTCCTAAAAAAGGAATGAAGCTTCAGAATTTTAATGCAGATTGGTTTGGAACTGCTAGATCTGTTACTATCAATAATAAATTTACAACCATTATAGATGGTGCTGGAGATGCTAATGAAATTCTAGAACGTGTCGAAGAAATCAAAACAATGATAGATAATTCAGATTCTCATTATGAAACTGAACAATATCAAGACCGCATGTCTAGACTAGCTGGCGGTGTTGCTGTAATGAGAATCGGAGCAGAATCTGAACTTGAATTGAAAGAAAAAAAAGATCGTGTAGAAGATGCACTGAATGCTACTCGTGCAGCAATTGATGAGGGAATCGTCCCTGGTGGTGGTTCTGCACTAAGATGGGCTGTTAATAATCAAGAGCTTTTAGACCTATCAGTCGACACTGAAAACCGTGACCAGGAAATAGGTGTAGATATTATTCACGATGCATGTAAAGCGCCATTTAATGCCATTATGGAAAATGCAGGGCTTAATGCTGATGTAGTTTGGTCTGATATCCATCGTAAAATGACCGAGGAATATTCAGAATCGCCTGATGACCTAATTTGGGGCTATGATGCAAGGAATGAAAAAGTAGTCAATATGATTAGCGCTGGTATTATAGACCCAACAAAAGTTACTCGAATAGCTTTAGAAAAAGCTTGTTCAGTAGCTGGAACTATGTTAACTACAGAATGCATCGTTACTATAAATAAAGAAGATAAAAAGCAGTTGCCTCAGATGCCAGGCATGATGCAGGGATAATATCATGGGAAAACAAATTAACATGGGTCAACAGCAACAAGTAGCTATCAGCCCAGAAGACTTAACAGACGTAACATGTTCAGAATGTGGTCACCAAGTTTTTACACAGGTATATCTATTTAAGAAAATATCAGCTATATTGTCACCAACCGGCCAGGAGTCTATGATTCCTCTACCAACTTATAAGTGTGACAACTGTGGGCACATTGATAAAGTGTTTCTTCCCAAAGACCCTAGTGATGGATAAAGATAGAATAAAACATCCAAGTCACTATACTGATGGCATTGAAATGTGGGACTATGCGTATTCTCACAGTATGGATTTCTTCGAGGGTAACATTCTTAAGTACGTCACTAGATGGCGGCATAAGAATGGCCTCGAGGATCTATACAAAGCCAAACAGTATCTGGATAGGCTAATAGAACACACAGAGAATAAGATCTCGAAATAACGTTTTTTAACGGTTAACATCGTAGTATTTACTAAATAAGTCGTATATTAATAGTATACAAAATAGGTCAAATGGAAAAGCATAACGAATATTATTTTAAAGCTAAGAGGATGGGAAAGAAAACCATTTCTTATAGCCAATTTAATATGTATTCACAATGTCCTAAACACTGGGAATTGCAATACATAAAAAAACTTGGTAAGTGGGACCCTACTATCTATAATGTTTTCGGAACTGCTATACACGAGGTTATACAGGAATTTCTAGAAGTTATGTATGGGGAAACTGCTAAAAAAGCAGAAGCTTTGCCTTTGGCTGAAATGCTAAAGCAAACAATGTTCGACCTCTATAAAAAAGCAGTAGAAAAAGAAAAAGGCAAACACTTTAGCACAGCGGACGACCTTCAAGATATTTACTACCAAGGCGTAGACATTCTAGATTACCTGGTTAAGCATAGAGGCAAGTACTTTTCTAAGAAAAATACAGAACTCTTAGGAATAGAAATGCCTATTTTTATGGAAACAGAAACCAATTCCAATATAATTGTTTTTGGATTTCTAGATGTGGTTCTTAAAGAAGGTAATAAGATTAAAATTATAGATCTAAAAACTTCTACTTGGGGTTGGTCCAAAGCCGAGAAAAAGAAAAATGGCGATCAGCTTAGACTTTATAAAAGATATTTCTCTAAGCAGTATGATGTTCCAGAATCAGATATAACAGTAGAATACTTAATTGTAAAAAGAAAGCTATATGAAAATATGGACTTTCCAATGAAACGTTTTCAGGTCTACGAACCATCTAATGGAAAGCCATCACTTAATAAGATGTCTAAAAAACTAGATACCTTTGTAGATAATGTGTTTAATATGGATGGCACATATAAGACCGATTCAGAATTCCCCGCTATAGCTGGAGAAAAAAACTGCAATTGCCGCTGGTGTCCCTTTGCAAAAGATTACGATGTATGTCCGAAAGAAGCTCGTCAAGTCCAGTAAAGGTCGGCATAATTGGAAGCCGAACATGGCAGAACAAGAAAAAGGTAAAGGAAATGGTCTATTCCCTAAAGCAAAAGTTTGGAAACCAACTAATAATACTTTCGGGAGGATGTCCACATGGTGCAGATGCATTAGCCAAAAAATATGCTTTAGAGTTTGAGTGTTACTATAGAGAGTTCAACCCCTCTCATACAAACAAGAACCTATACTCAGCAATGAACGAAGGGTTTTATGGTAAGACTTATAGCCCAAAAAATTTTTTTCATAGGAATAAACTATTAGCAAAGTCTTCGGACTACATCATTGCCTTTATAACAGAAGGTGAAAAATCATCGGGGACTCTACACACTATAAAAGAAGCCCATAAATTAAATAAAAAAATAGTTATTGTGTCATGAATAATCTTTCCTAATATATACTTATATATGAGTTAGGAGAATAAGTTATGAAAAATGCAAAACTGACCTCGGTCAATGTTAACAAAAATAATCATAAAAAGTTTAAAATGATGTCTATTGAAGACAATATGACTTTTCAAAGTTTAGTAAATATAGTCTTAGAAAAATATGTTCAAGATACTAAATTTCGTAAAATGATTAACGAAAACAAATAGGTTTTAATGAAAAAGAAAATATTATTATTAGCGGATGATCTAAGAATTCCATCCGGTATCGGCACAATGTCTAAGTCATTTGTGATGAATAGTCTAAAAGATTATAATTGGATCCAACTAGCAGGAGCTGTTAAACACCCCGAAGTCGGTAAAGTAGTAGATATGTCAGAAGCTATGGCAAAAGAAACTGGAGTAGAAGACGCTTCAGTTCTATTATATGCTGTTGATGGCTATGGAAACCCCGATATTTTAAGAGCAGTAATTGCTAAAGAAAAGCCTGATGCTATACTACACTTTACAGATCCTAGATTTTGGGGGTGGCTATATGACATGGAGCACGAATTACGCCAAAATATTCCTATAATGTATTATAACATATGGGACGATCTTCCATTCCCACATTGGAATGAAAGTGCTTATGAGTCATGTGATATGCTAATGGCAATATCCCAGCAAACTTATAATATAAATAAAAATGTATGTGTTAGAAAGCCTAGAATTGAAGGTAAAGATTTAACATACGTTCAGCATGGAATAGATCAGAATGTGTTTAAGCCTTTGCCTAAAGATGATCCTAACTTAATAGAATTTAAGAAAAAACTATTTGGAGATAAAAATTATGACTATGTTGCTCTTTTTAACTCCCGAAATATAATAAGAAAGCATCCTGCAGATCTTATTTCGGCATTTAATTCGTTCATACTAACTTTACCAGAAAAAGCTAGAGAAAAAACAGCTTTAGTATTACATACTGACATAGTTGATAATGCTGGAACAGACCTAAAAGCGGTAGCACATAAGCTTGCAGGAGATGCCAACATTATATTTAGTACTGGTAAATTAGAACCTGGACAGCTTAACTGTATGTATAATATAGCCGATGTTATGTGTAACCCATCATCTGCAGAAGGTTTTGGATTAACACATATGGAAGCTATAATGTCTGGAACGCCAACCATAGCATCGGTAATCGGAGGCCTACAAGATCAAATGGGATTCACTATTAATGATCGGCCAATGAGTATTGAGGATTTTACAGCAGAAATACCTAGTAATAGCACAGGAAAAATTTCTCAAGAACATGGAGAATGGGTATATCCTTTATGGCCTCAAGTAGCTCTTCAAGGATCCCCCGCCACTCCATATATTTATGACTCAAGAGTTTCCCTAGACCAGATCACAAAAGGGCTAACCTATTGGTATAAAATGGGAGAGGAAATTCGAGCCGAAAAAGGTCTAATAGGTAGAAATTGGGCAATTAAAAATAAATTTACATCTAAAGGAATGACAGAAGCTATGACAAATTCAATTAATACATGTTTAGAAACATGGACCCCTAGAACAAAGTTTGAACTTATTAACGCATCCCAAATGCCAGCTAAAGCGGCATCAGGAGTTTTAGCATGATAAAAACTAATCTAACCATAAGTGCTCCAGTATCTAGCAGATCTTGCTATGGTTCCCGCAGTAGATCTTTAATCCGTAGTCTAGTTAAACTAGATAAATATGATATTAAAATAATAGATCAGCAACTAGGGAATACTCCTAAAAATGCTTTGCCTAAAGAGTTTACATCTATGATGATTCCAAACTTAACTACACAGCCTGAAGTTTGGGTTCAGGTAGCACCTTCTCAGGCATTTCAGAGAGTTGGTAAGTATAATGTTGGAGTAACATCGGGAATTGAAGTAGATAGACCTTCTCCCGAAGCTCTAGAAGGAGCTAATAAAATGGATCTGGTAATTGTATCATCTCAACATTCTATGAATGCATTTTCTACGGCTAAATATCAAACTAAAGATACAAGAACAAACCAGATAACCCGAGAACTAAAACTGACTACAAAAATAGAAGTTTTATTTGAAGGTCTTGACTTAGATGTTTTTAATAAACCATCAAAGCCTTGTGAAAATATTCAATCAATACTAAATTCTATTTCAGAAAAAAATTGCTACTTAATAGATAGCCATTGGGAAAAAGGGAATTTCGGCCAGGATCGAAATGATCTTGGAGGAGCTATTAGAACTTTTTTAGAATCGTTTAAAAATAAATCTGCAAAAAACCAACCTGCTTTAATAGTTAAAACTTGTAAAGGGGCATATTCTTTAACTGATAGGGAAGATATGCTAGACAGAATTCGGCAAATAAGGGCATCTATAGATACCCAAGGAACGGTGCCTAATGTGTATTTATTACATGGCGAACTATCTGCTAAAGAAATTAATAGTCTTTATCACCACTCTAAAGTAAAAGCTATGATAAGTTTTACTCATGGAGAGTGTTTTGGAAAGCCTTTATTAGAATTTGGGATAACTGGAAAACCTATTTTAGCTCCCAACTGGTCAGGACCTTTAGACTTTCTTTCTGATTATGGCCTATTACTTCAAGGGGAGTTAAAACCTGTCGATGCATCTGCTCTTGTAGAACATTCTATTGTTGAAGGCTGTAATTGGTACTATGTTGACTATGGATATGCTTCTAGCGTTATTAAAGATGTAGATTCAAATTACAAAAAGCATTTGGCAAAGTCTAGAAAACAAAAACAACATTTAAAAAATAACTTTACTATAGATAAAATGACTGAAAATCTATTAGCTATAGTAGAAAATAACATACCAAGTTTTAAAATAGAAATACCAAAATTAGAGAGCCTTGAAACTTATGACTAATAGCCAGACAACTAAAGATATTTGGACCAAAAGTCCTATTACCGGAAAAAATAGAGTCTTAACTGAGTATGACGATAAAAATCGGGAAACCAAAATGGATTTGAGCTCCGGGTTTTTTACTAATGAATACCCGTTAAATCACAAAAAAAATCCTGATTTCGATTTAAAAACTTTTGAATCTAAAATGCCACAGTTAATGAAAGATTTAAGATTTGACGATGGTGAAAGCTATTGGTACCCATCTTCAATACAAACAACAGAAGGCATTGTATTTCCTACCGGAGAAAAAACCGAGTACAAATGGTGCTATGCCCCTATAGTTAAGTTAACACAATCCGAGGAAAAACAATACTCCCAGGATGTTAATTATGAATCTAAAATAGACATGGACAATGCTAAATACTACGATTCATACTTATCGGCTATTAAAAATATAAAAGGATATAGCCTTGGCGAACTTTTATAGAGAACATAATACTAGAGTAAAGTCTAGATCTATAATATCTAAAAACAAGCTTACCGAAGGAATGATTGTTAAATGTAGATATACAAGTCAAGACCAATCCGGGGGTGAATATATTCTTTTAGTCCTAGATGTTAATTATAAAGGTCAGTTACATGCTTTGTCTCTTAATGAGTTTAATTCTAGAACATTTAGAGGCCTAGCTAAAACCCTAGGAACTTCTCCTGTATCTCAACCTGGGTTTGAAAAAAATAATATCCCAAAGCTAAACCTACCCGGAAGCCCTCGAGCAATGTATGAAGGCATTTTAAAAGCAAAAATGGGTAGTAAATACAATACAAGCTATAGAACTTTGGACATAAAAAAAATGAGTGGTATAATGCTTTTAGACTATAACTTGGAAAATTAAATGAAAGACTTAATATATATAGCAGATTATTTTGTTGAAAATGTATTTGGCGGAGCTGAAATAGTAGATAAAGAAATCATAGAAGGCCTTGAAAAAAGTGGCTATATAGTTCACAAGCTAAAGTGTGCAGATCTAAATGAAGAAATTCTGAGTAAGATTGTTAATGATAAGCCTAAAGTTCTTATAGGTAATTTTGGACACCTTCAACCGGAAGCAATGAATATTCTTGCTAATCATTGTCAATATTCTATAATTGAACATGACCATAAATATCTACAAAGTAGAAATGTAGCAATCTATAAAGACTGTTTAGTTCCTCCAAATGAAATAATCAATAGGGAGTTTTATACTAATGCCTACAGTGTGTTTTGCCAATCTGATTCGCATGCAAAACTTGTAAGTAAAAACTTAGGTATAGAAACGATAAACCTTTCTACTAGTATATGGTCAGATGAAGATTTAGATATTATGGAAAAGCATTGTTCTAAGCCAAAAAATGGTAAAACAATGGTGCTAGGATCTAATAACCCAATTAAAAATACTAAAGTAGCTCAAAGCGTATGTGAAGCTAATGGCATTGATTATGATACTGTTGGTCCATTACCATATCCTGAACTCATGAGTAAAATGGCAGAGTATTCTGAAGTATTATTTCTTCCAACATGGCAAGAATCTTTCAATAGATTTATTGTCGAAGCAAAAATGCTAGGATGTAGAGTCAAAACCAATAATAGAAATGGTGCAACATCAGAGCCATGGTTTAGAAATTTAAGTGGTATTGAGTTGATTAACTTTATGAGGGATTCCAAACCTAAATTCATAGAGGCATTAATCCCAACTGAGCCTGAAAATTCTGATAGATTTAATAATCTGTTCGATAAGACCTACCTAATCAATCTGGATTCTAGGAAAGATAGACTCCAAAGAGCCAAAAAAAGATTAGGGGATTTAGATATAAAGTATGAAAGGTTTGAAGCAGTAGATGGCAAAACCCTAGATCCTCATCCACACTTAAAGCCAGGAGAGGTTGGCTGTTATATGAGTCACTTAAACATATTAAAAGACGCTAAACAAAACAATTATCAATCTATTCTAATTTTAGAAGATGATGTAGTATTTGAAAATAATATGTTAAAAAAATTCTACAGAGGCTATAAACATATTCCTGATGACTGGGAAATAATCTACTTGGGTGCAAATCATAATCAACCTCCCACAAGAATAAATGAATACGTGGTAGAATGCAACCATGCTTTCACAACATCAGCAATGATTATACGAGGCTCTGCATTGGAAAAGCTATTAGTTGAATCTAGGGATATGACAAAACAGATAGACGTTGTGTATGCAGACATGCAAGCTACTAAAAAATTAAAAGCTTATGCATTCCATCCATGGTTAATGTATCAGGAGGATGGGTACAGTGATATCCAAGGCAGAAATATGAGCTATACTAATCTAATGAGAAGATAAAATATCTTATAAAAAATATAATAGTTAGCGTATAATTTTTTATATCCACTATTATTTCGTATATTTACATAGTATATAAAAACCCCGAAATCATGATAAAACCTAAACCCCCAAACCCTAAAATATCCATTTGTATTCCTACATATGAATATCATGGCAAAGGAGTAAAGTATTTAACTGAACTCTTAGACACAATTACAACTCAGACCTTTAAAGATTTTGATATAGTAATTTCAGACCAAAGCAAAAATTCTGACATTAAAGATTTAATAAATACGTATAGTGACTTAGCTATTACATACATAAAAAATTCAGACGGGGGAAATTCAATATCAAATACAAACAATGCTGTAAGGCATGCAACTGGAAAAATCATTAAAATTATTTTTCAAGATGACTTGTTTGTTAGTAATAATGCATTAGAAAAAATAAATAGTGCATTTGATTATAATGGATGTAAGTGGCTTGTTAGTGGTTGTAATCATACGTTAGATGGTAAAATATTTAATAGAAATCATATTCCAATGTGGAACTCCAGGATGCTTTACGGAGTAAATACAATAGGAGCACCATCGGTCTTGTCTTTCATAAATGAAAATGTTAAAGAATTTGATGCCAATATAATAACCCTTATGGACTGTGAATACTATTACCAACTACATAAAGAATATGGATTACCATACGCATTAAATGATATCCAAATAGGCATTAGAGGCTGCGAAGCTTCAGTATCTTCTCAACCAGGGGGATATTTACATGCCGATGGTAATCCTAATCTTAATAAAGAAATAGATTACGTAATATCAAAACATCAACTAAACCGAGTATCTCAATGATTCCATTATTTAAAGTGTTTATGGCCCCAACTGCGAAAGATAAAGTTGGAGAAGTTTTAGACAGTGGCTACATAGGCCAAGGTACGAAAGTAGATGAGTTTGAAAGCCTAATAGGAGATTATTTCGGTAATAAAAATTTAGTAACTACAAATGCAGGTACTTCTGCATTACATCTCGCATTACACCTTTTAAAAAAACCTATAATATCGAATATAGATGCTTATCAAGGAATTGTATTTGTAGATAAGTGTTGGCCTGGTATTCAAGAGGGAGACGAAGTTTTAGCAACTGCCTTAACTTGTACAGCTTCTAATTGGCCTATTGTAGCCAACGGGTTAAAAATTAAATGGGTTGATATTGACCCTACTACTCTAAATATGGATCTAAAAGATTTAGAAAGAAAAATGACCCCAAAAACAAAAGCTATTATGGGAGTTCATTGGGGAGGATACCCTTTAGACCTAGATGAAATAAAAAATATTCAAGAAAGATTTAGAGAAAAAAATGGTTGGGCTCCTGCTTTAATAGAAGATGGAGCTCATTCTATTGGCACAAAATATAAAGGAAAGTATTTAGGTAACCATGGAAATTTTGTAATGAATTCATTACAAGCAATTAAACATATAACTGCTATAGATGGGGGAATATTATATTGTCCGCATAAAAAGCTCTATGATCGAGCCAAACTGACTAGATGGTATGGTATTGATAGAAGCCCGAAAGGGAGAACAGACTTCAGGTGTGAAGCAGACATCCCAGAATGGGGATTTAAGTTTCATATGAATGACGTTTGTGCAGCTGTTGGGATAGAAAATTTTAAGCACCTAGATAGTATAATTTCTAAGCATAAGTCAAATGCTAAATACTACGATGAAAATCTAAAAAATGTCGACGGGGTCACATTATTAAAAAGAAAAAATGGTTTTGAATCTTCTTTTTGGATCTACACTATGTTGGTAGATGACAGGACATCATTTTATAGACATATGCAAAAGTGCAATATCACAGTATCCCAAGTACATGAAAGAAATGATAAACATAGTTGTATGACCGAATTTAAATCTTCACTTCCTAACTTAGACAAAACGATTAATAACATTGTATCAATACCAGTTGGTTGGTGGGTAACAAAAGAAGAGCGAGAGTATATTGTTAGTTGTATAAAGGGTAAATGGTAATGAAAATAAATAAAATATTAATATATGGCTCATCACACTTAACAGTAGAAGCTTGCAAAATATTAAAAAACCATTATAATCTTGTTGGCCACATACCATCGAAAGATCCAGTTATAGCTGGAATTATGGATATTCCTGTAGTAAGTGATACTGTTGAACATGATATAAAATTATCATTGCAATACAATAGAAGAATGGAAAATGTAGAAAATGCATTTAATGTCCATACAGGATTGTTACCTAATTGGGGCGGCCAGGATATTCTATATCACACCTTGCGACAAAAAGCCCCTGAACAAGGATTAACATTTCATAAAATGACTCCATATTTTGATTATGGAGAAATTATTAGTAAATCATCATATATGGTTTATGAAAATGATACCATGGTGGATCTATATGGGAGAATGACCCAGTTATTTCCGTCTTTTGTATTGGGTAGCTTAAAATTATTAGAATCATTATCCCAAAAACAAATAGAAAGCAGCCCTAAAATGCAGCCAATACTATACAAAAGAGGTCAAATTAATTTAGCAAATATGCAAGAGTATAAAAATACATTACCAAAACTTAAGAGTCTTTATGAAAAAAATAAAATATAGTTTAGCCCAATATCCTTTTGAAGAAATAATAAAAAATTTATTCAATTGCTCAGATTTAAGTATGATCCATACCCAATGGAAATCAGACTATGACTTATTTACTGACGTCAGAACTGATACCCATACTGAATTTCATAAACATTTTTATAATAATATAACAGATACAAACTTCTATAGTGTGTATACGAAATTTATAAAAGAACAAGTCCAACCACTATTTAATGAGCCTATTATATATCAAAAAATACCTTCATTTAGAGTTCAATTACCTAGTAATGTAGGGGTAGCGCAATTCCATAGAGATAGGGACTACCAACACTCTATACATGAAGTTAACTTTTTTATTCCTATTACAAATGCAATTGGAAATAATACCATTTGGGTTGAAAGTGAAGAAGATAAAGCAGATTATGCCCCGATGAATACCTTTATCGGGGAATTTGTTAAATGGGATGGTGCAAATCTAAAACACGGTAACAAAATTAATGATACTGGTAATACCCGGGTTAGTTTTGATTTTAGAGTAATGCCAATATCAAAATATGAAGATAATGATAGAGAAAGCGTTTCTGTTAATACAAAAATGAAAATTGGTGAATATTGGAAAAGCTTGTAACCATGGAAAAAATATATTCAAAAGTAGACCCTAGCAAACTATTGCACATTGTAAATAGAATTAATGAATTTCAAGGCCGAAAAGAAGTTATACCTGAGGATAATTTCCTCCAGTGTGCTACCCTAAGAATGGAAAAAGGTAAAACATTTCCTCCACACAAACACATTACAAAAGATAGAAGACATAGACAACAAATTGCTCAAGAATCTTGGGTAGTAGTCAGGGGTAGTGTCAAGTGCATTTTTTATGATATTGACGATTCTATACTAGCAACCCCTATATTAAAGCAAGGTGACGCAAGTTTTACTCTTTATGGCGGACATACCTATGAAATCCTAGAAGATAATACTTTAGTATATGAATATAAAACAGGCCCTTATGAAGGCCAAAAACTAGACAAGACATTTTTAAATGAGAAATAATAACGTAACCATACTCGGAACGAGTTCATATTTGCCAAGTAACATTGTAGACAATAAACAAATGTGTAAAAATATTGAGACTTCACCAAAGTGGGTAGAAGATAAGTTGGGTATAGTTGAGAGAAGAATTACGGTGGACGAATCAACTGCGGATCTGGCATACCAATCAGCAATCAGAGCATTGAAAAATTCAAATGTAGACAAGGAAGATTTAGATTTGTTAATGGTAGTAACGTCAAGTCCTGACCAAATTTCACCATCAACTGCTTGCACGGTACACCAAATGTTGGATATCAAAAAGGATGTCCCATCATTCGATATAAATGCTGTATGTGCTGGCTTTGTATATGCTATGTCATTCGCATCTACTTTGATAAGTAGTGGTATTTATAAAAAAATATTGATTGTAGCAAGTGAAACATATTCCAAACATATGACTACCGATGATAGAAATTGTGTATTTTTTGGAGATGGAGCAGGGGCAGTAATTATGGGTACATCCGTGAATGGATGGAACGTAAGTGAAATATCTTCAAACGGTAATGGTTCTGGGATGACAGGATTTAGGATGCCTTTAGATGGTAACTTTACAATGAAGGGTAGAGAAGTTTGGGAACAGGCGGTACGAGTATTACCCGAATCAATAAAATCTGTAATGAAAGAATCAGAAGTTGGGGTAGAAGATATCAAAATGTTAGTACCTCACCAACCAAGTATAAACATATTAAAATCAGTAGCAAACGATGTTGGCATGTCAATGGATAATGTAAAAACGGTACAACATATTTATGGTAATATAGCTGGAGCATCTATACCGATAGCATTACATGATGCATTTGAAAAAGGGGAAATCGTAAAAGGTGATAAGATTATATTATCCGCAGTTGGATCTGGATGGGCTTGGGGTTCAATGGTAATAAATTATGAAGATTAATATGAAACAAAGGTTAAAGAACCATGGGAAAGACGTTAGAATAAGCGACTTGGCTTTAATAACTAGACCTGAATTAGTATCTATGAGGGACCACATAGCGATCGATGCATGGACTTACATTTCCACAACCTTGGTAATGGGCAGCTATATCCACATAGCTCCAAGCGTTACTATTTTAGGAGGAGGCTCATCCCTATTGAAGATGGGAAACTTTACTAATATCGGTTCTGGAGGTCGAATTGTCTGCGCAACCGATGACTTTGAACAGGGGTTAATATCCCCGGTAGTTCCAATTGAGTATAGAACAGTAATAAACAAGCCAATCGTTTTTGAAGACTATGCAACTCTAGGAGTTAACTGCTCGGTATTGCCAGGTGTCACTTTAGCTGAGGGATGTATAGTTGGCGCCGGATCGGTCGTCACCAGAGATACAGAACCTTGGATGATTTATGCAGGGATACCTGCTAAGCCTATAAAGGCTAGAAACAAAGAAAGAATTATAAGTAGTAGTAAAATTTTAATGGGAGATAAATAAAAATGCCAAACTATAGTAAAGATAAAAATGCTTTAAGCATGCCATGGGTAGAATCCCCATTCTTTTATGAGTTATTAAAAGACTCCAATTTAACTGAAGATCAAAAAAAGATGTGCATAGATTACCATGAAAATGGCTATATAATTGTTGATACTGAAATATCTGATGAAGAAATAGAAAGCGTCACTAAAGACATGTACAAAGCTTTAGAAGATGAAGCAACCAAATTCCATGCAGACCATTTTCAATATACGGAAAGTAAAAGATTATTTGAACTTTGGAAAACTAGTAAATCGACAGCTGAACTATGTATGAATAAGAAAGTAAATGAAACCTTAAGTATATTATATAACAAAGAGCCTTTACCATTTTCAACTATAAATTTCATTAAGGGATCTAACCAACCATTACATAGTGACATTATACATTTCCACACAATACCTTCATTATGGATGTGTGGCGTTTGGGTTGCTCTAGAAGACGTAGATGAAACAAATGGATCCCTAAAAATAATTCCTGGTAGCCATAAGTGGAAAACCTATGAATATGACGAACTAAAACTACCTCATCCTGATGATATAGAAAATGGAGAAGAAGTGAATTATAGGGTATATGAAGATTTCCTAATTCAGCTATGCAAAGTTAAAAAAGAAAAGCCTTATATAGCAAAACTTAAAAAAGGACAAGCTTTAATATGGGCTGCTAATTTGTTACATGGCGGTTCAAATGTAGAAGGAGTAACAGACTTTACTAAAACTAGGCTTACCCAAGCACAACATTACTTCTTTAAAGGCTGTGATGAATATTACCATCCAATGTTTACTAGAAAGTATAAAGGCCAATATGCCACCAAGTGGTGTGATGATGAAAACAACATCAAAACATATTTAGAAACCGGTGAAGTTAAGATGTTTGATAAAAAAATAACCTTATAATGAAAGTAAAAAGTTATGAATTTTAATAATGTTAAGCTATTTGAAAACAAAATAGCAGAATATTTCGGTTCTCCGTACGCAGTTGCAGTAGATTGCTGTACTCATGGTATTGAATTGTGTTTGAGATACGATCGCGTGACTTCAATTCATGTACCCAAAAGAACATACATATCAATTCCTTTTCTTGCAAAAAAACTAAGCTTAGACCTATATTGGAAAGATGAAAACTGGGTAGATTACTATTCATTGGGTAACCATACAAGAGTAATTGACGCAGCAGTTCTATGGAAAAGAGATAGCTATATTCCACATACCCTTATGTGCCTAAGTTTTCAATTCCAAAAGCATTTGAGCTTAGGGAGGGGAGGAATGATATTATGCGATAGTGAAAAAAACTATTCCGAGCTTAAAAAAATGACTTACGATGGAAGACTCCCAAACATTCCTTGGAGAGCCCAGGACATAGACACAATGGGATACCATTATTATATGACTCCAGAAACCGCACAAAGCGGACTGGATAAATTAGACGGCGCAATAAAAACAATTCCAAGACAATGGACGGTCAATGATTGGCCTGATTTAACACAAATGAAAGTATTTAAGAACAACCAATGAAAAAAGCATTTATTACAGGAATCAATGGACAAGACGGCTCATATCTAGCAGAATACCTATTAGAGTTGGGGTATGAAGTCCATGGCATAGTTAGAAGAAACTCCACCCCGGAAAACCAAGATGGAAGAATTTCAAAAATACATTCTCAGATCCACACTTACTATGGGGACCTATTAGACCAAGGAGGCATTGAAAAATTATTGGACCAGATACAACCAGATGAGATTTACAATCTTGCAGCACAAAGTCATGTAAGAATTAGCTTTGACATACCACAATTTACAGTACAAACTAACTCGATAGGGGTCCTTAATATCTTAGAAGCATTTAGGAGATCTTGTCCTAAAGCTAAATTTTACCAGGCAAGCTCTTCGGAAATGTTTGGACTATCGGTAGAGGATGACAATTTCCAAAGAGAGACAACGCCGATGAACCCAGTATCCCCATATGGATGCTCTAAAGTGTTTGGATATAACATCGTAAGGAATTATCGAAGAGCCTATAATTTGCACACCACTAATGGGATACTATTTAATCATGAATCTCCACGTAGAGGAAGTAACTTTGTAACGAATAAAGTAGTTAAAGCTGCCACTAGAATTAAATTGGGCTTACAAGACAAGTTAGAATTGGGAAATATAGATTCCTATAGAGATTGGGGTCATTCATATGATTATGTTAGGGCAATGCACTTGATGCTACAGCACGACAAACCGGGAGATTGGGTAGTTTCTACTATGGAGACTCATTCAGTAAGAGAAATGTGTGAATTAGTGTTTAGTCACCTAGGCTTAGACTATAGAGATTACATCACCCAGAATCCTAAATTTATGAGGCCTGAAGAGTTACCATACTTAAGAGGTGATTCAACTAAGATTAGAACTGAATTGGGGTGGAACCCGACATATACTTTCAAAGCAATGATGGAGGAGATGGTTGATCATTGGCTAGAATATTATAAGGGTCTTAAGTAATATGATTTGTACAATTTTTAATGGATCTTATAATTATGAAAAACAAAACCACTGGAAAAATCTGGGGATGGCAAATTCAATGTTTAGAATTGCAGCTGGCTATTCCTGTGCTAAAAAGCTAGATACTGAGCTCGTTTGCAAGATTCTCCCTGGATATCCTGATAGGTATGAAAAAACAATATTTAGGAATGTAACTGTAGATGATAATTTTAATCCCAATATGATCTACCACGAACCAAATTTTCACTATGATGAAATTCCGGAGCTTAAAGATGGGGATGCAATATTGGGGTATTGGCAGTCTGAAAAATACTTTAAAGATTTTAAAAGTGAGATCCGAAACCTATTCTCTCCTACAAAAGAAATTGTAGAATATATTAATTCTAAATATGGAAACATCTTAGAAAATAGTGTGGCTATACACTCCCGAAGAGGAGACTATACCAGACATCCGAATCTACATCCTATTTGTAATATGGACTATTATAATTCTGCAATTGAGCACTTTGGCCATCGCAAAAACTTCCTTGTATTTGGAGATGATGTAAATTGGCTTAGAGATAATTTCGATGCCAATTTTCACATAATCCAAGAAACAGATGTAATAGACCTATACATAATGTCAATGTGTACCGATAACATAATTGCAAATTCTAGTTTTAGTTGGTGGGGAGCTTGGCTTAACCCCAATGAAAATAAAAAAGTAATAGCCCCAAAAAATTGGTTTGGTAGTGCATTATCTGGACACAACACAAAAGATCTTCTACCAGATTCATGGATAACAATATGAAATATTATATAATGATGCCAGGCGACACAAATGAGTCTGTCATATTCGAATCAAATCTCCTAGGAGAATCTTCCTTCAAAGTGTTCTGGGCTGCACAAGGACTAAAGGCTCTAATGAAGATGGTAGACCAGGCACCAGAAATGCTAGAGACTGTAACAATAAAAACGGAAAAGGGTGAGTCTATATCTGTAGAACAATTTCTAGAAAGAATTCAAAATTTAAGCGTAAGATCGAACTGATATATACTTATATACAAACAAAGGAGAAATGGTGTCAAACAATTCAAAAGGCCAAAGACTAGGTAATTACATATGCAAGGTGGGATACTTTGATATCCGTCAGAAAGTAGTACAGCCCAAAAAACAAAGAATGCCAAATGGCAACTACCAAATGATCGGTGGCAAAACCGAAATATTCATTTATCATTCAAAGTCAAAAATGGCAGGCCCATTCAAAACAAAAAACGAAGCAGTAATAAGAGCAGAAAAGCTTATTACTCAAGGTGTAAAGTACTCTAGAAAAAAGTAATATGACAGTAAAAAGAACTATAACCCGAAGAAACATCCAAACTCCAGACGGATTCCTTATGAAGGCATCAAAAGTAAAAATACTAGAATTCACAGAATCCAACGTAAAAGTCAGTGACATGACAGGACGCATTTTTTGGCTTGAAGAGAATGACTTAGTTCTCTAGTTGATATTTATATACAGATTCTTTAAACAAAGGAAATGTATATGAATTTAACTTATGATAAAATTAAAGATGCAGTTTTAGCTAAAGGCTATAAATGGTTCGAAAGCGACAGTTATAACCTGAACATCGTTGGAGTTCGTAATTCAGATACCAACGACGAAGTAACCAACAAATTTGACGATAAGATGACCCTATCCTATATGATAGGTAATAGCAGAGAATTCCACCAGTTTGACTGCACAACTGATCCTGGAAAACACTGGGTAGAAAATGTCATGAAGGAAAGTGGAGTGGCTATCCTAGTACCAGGACAATATCGAGGATCCCATAAAATTAGATTGCACCAAGGCCGATATGAAGCCCTAGGCCAGCAAAAACCAGTAAAGGTTTATAGAGATAATAATCTAGACGGATGTTATGATTTCGACGAATCTACTATAGAAGAAGGCCTTTTTGGTATCAACATTCACAGAGCAACTAAGTATGCTGGTAAAAAGTCCAGCCAAATAGATAAGTGGTCAGCAGGATGCCAAGTAATAGCAGCATACAACGACTACATGCAGTTCATGCAAATATGCAACAATGCAAAAGATATATGGGGAAACTCATTTACATACACTTTAATAGAATCAAAGGATTTATAAAATGGCTAAGAAAATAGTAAAGAAAGCAGTTAAAAAAACTGCAAAGAAAGTTGTAAAGAAAGTACTTGATAGTACAGATCTAGACGAAAAAATTATTGCTGAATACAATGAAAACAAATCAACTTATAATTTAATATTATGTCACTGTAAATGTTATGGTGGATACGTATTAGCAGTAGGAGCAGGATGTCTATTTGGTGTTAATATGTGGGCAGGTTTAGGTTTTGCATGTGCAGCAGGAATCTGGGGTTGGAAAGTAACTTGTGATTGTAAACCTTGTAAAGGTGGTAAAACTGGTTCTTGTTGTAAAGTATAAGTCATGAAAAAATTATTATTCCTCCTGGCCTTCATTCCAGTATTATTAACAGCTCAGTCCAGCTGGATAAATGTAGTAGTTCAAACAGACAATTATGGAGGTGAGACATCTTGGGAAATATACCAAGACACCAACATTGTAGCCACCTCTCCTGCATACGATAGTAATTCATATTATGAGACTATGGTTACACTTGAAGCTGGGCAATACAACCTTGTTATATATGACGATTTTGGAGACGGTATCTGCTGTGCATATGGTGAAGGCTTCTTCGGACTATCTAATTCATGTGGATTAAATACGTTTGTATATGACTTTGCAGGACCAACAGCAACTATATATTTTGATCTCTTAGCTTGCCCTCCACCATTATATGGATGTGCAGATATTGCGGCATGTAATTATGATGAGAATGCCACCAATGACGATGGTTCTTGTGATTATAGCTGCTTAGTTTATGGATGTATGGAAGCAGAAGCTTTAAACTTTAACCCATGGGCAAATGCACCCTCTCCATGTACCTTTCCTCCGACCCCTTGCGATATGGGGGAAACTGGTATTGTTATTATTACTACTCCTGACAACTACCCTGGTGAAACATCTTGGGAATTAATAGTCAATAGTAATATAGTCGCCTCTTCTACAGGATTCACCATCCCAGACGTCCCACAATCAGCTTACTTTTGTGTTGCAGAGGGTGATACTATCGAAGCCATTGTTTATGATACGTATGGAGATGGTCTTTGCGGATCATGTTGGGGAGGAATAGATGGGTACTTTAACGTATTGACTGCATGTGGCGACAGTATATTTGCTATAGGTGGCCAACAACAATTTGATATAGCATCATCAGGACCTTATATAGTTCCTCAGTGTATTCCATATCAACTTGAAGGATGTACTACTCCAGGATATGTTGAGTATAATCCAACTGCTATCGTAGACGACGGCACATGCAATACTACAATACAGTTAGGTTGTACAGATGTTACAATGTTCAATTACGATGTCCTAGCAAATACTATGGATGTTCATCCGACTTGCCAATATGATCTAACCATTACAGATGGTGGAGCAGATGGATGGTTTGGAAGTTGGTTAGGTGTAACTCAGGGAGATCAGATCTATGGACCATTCCAAATGGGTCCGGAAGATGGATATGAAGAATCTTTTGAATTAGATCTCAATTCCAATGAAGAGGTTAATGTTTATTTCTTTACAAGTGGTAATTCAGCAACAACTGCAGCACAATGTGGTTTTAGACTGGAAGGCCCGAATGGTATCGTTCTCCAAAGTGGAACTAACCCATGGACAGATCTTCTTAAGAAATTTCCATTTGTATATGAAGGAACTCCTACTTGTTTAAACTACTGTGAAGCATATGTAGAGGGATGTATGGACGATCAAGCTGTTAACTATAGTGATGTAGCTAATACTGACGATGGTGCATGTTATTATTTACCAGGGTGTATGCAAGCTGGTTATTTGGAGTTTTACAATCAAGGGTATGATGCTGATTATGATGACGGAAGTTGCGATGTATTAGCTGTATTTGGTTGTATGGATGATACACAATATGATTATGATGTATTGGCAAATGTAGCAACTAATTGCACACCATTCATTTATGGATGCATGAATCCTCTTGCATTTGACTACGACCCTAATGCTAACACCAATGACGAATGCACACCATTTATTTACGGATGTTCAGATGCAACTGCATTAAATTATGACCCCGAAGTTAATACAGATGATGGATCTTGTATACTTCCAATTTATGGATGTACTTCCCCCTCGATGTTTAATTATGATCCCCTAGCTAATGTAGACAACGACTCATGTATACCATTTGAATATGGCTGTACAGACAGCCTTGCATTCAACTTCAATCCATTGGCTAATGCATTGGATAATACATGTTGCTACATATCAGGTTGCATGGACCCCACAGCATTGAATTATGATGTGAATGCATGTGACCAACCAGTTAATGCATGTGTTGCAGTCATGGTAGGTTGCACAGATCTAGCAGCAGCTAACTATAATGAGTTTGTTAACACAGAAGATGGTAGCTGTTTATATGACGCAGGATGTTACCAAGGCGAAGGATTGCCATACTGGCTAAATGATGGATGTTTTGCTTGGGTAATAGATGTAGACGGCTATTGTTGTAATAACGATTGGGATGCTTCATGTGTTTCAATGTATGATTATTGTGAATTAGGATGGCCGGCAGGTGTAGATGACATTGATAGTAAAATGATCGTAGTGTACCCAAACCCTTCTAACGATATATTTATAGTAAATACAAGGCTAAACGTTCAGATTGAGGTTTATGATATTAATGGTAAAAAAATAATATCCCAAACTTCAAAAGAAATAAGCTTGGGTGATTACCCTACAGGAATATACGTTATGACTCTTGTAACTGATGAGATTAGAATAAGCAAAAGGATCCTAAAGCAATGAAGTTAAAAGATGACGACGGGTTCCCAGACACAATGCTATGATTAAACTAAAAGACACATTAGAAGAAGGCAAAGTATTAAGTGTATTCGATTTCGATGACACTATTGCAAAATCTGATGCGTGGATATATGTTACGAAAAATGGTAAAACAGTTAAGAAGCTAGACCCTGCTCAGTTTGCAGTATACAAACCTGCCCCAGAAGAAGAGTTTGATTTTAAAGATTTCGATCGACCACTACAGAATCCCAAGCTAATCAAAAAGAATGCAGATCTCCTAAGGGTTCAGCTAGATAAAGCCAGAAGATCTGCTAAGGGTGCAAGGAAGGTGACTATATTAACTGCAAGAGCTTTAGGAGCTCCTGTTTCTAGTTTCTTAAGATCTGTTGGTATAGATGCATATGTAGTTCCAGTAGGTAGTGCAGATCCAAAAGTTAAAGCAGATTGGATAGAACGACAAATTAAAAAAGGCTATGACACAGTATATTTTATGGATGACAGTTCTAAAAATATAGCAGCAGTAGATAAAATGTTAAAGAGACATCCAGAAGTTAAATCTAAAACGAGTTTAATAAAAGAAAGCATGGAAAAATCAATATATAAAAATACCTCTTTAAGAATAGAGATAGTAGAACATTCAGAACCTGTTGTATTCCAAGAGGCAGAATATAAAGGTAGAAAAGTTAAGCTTAATAAGCCTATGCAAGGTGACCAAAAGAAATTTAAGGTCTATGTAAAAGATCCATCATCAGGAAATATAAAAGTTGTTCACTTTGGTCAAGGTGGTAAAGCCGCTAAGAAAGCAGGACAAGAAACACAACGTATCAGAAAGGATAATCCTTCTGCAAGAAAATCCTTTAGAGCAAGACATAAGTGTGACCAAAAGAAAGATAGAACATCAGCAGGATATTGGTCTTGCAAGGCATGGTAATGATTAAACTAACAGACATATTAAAAGAAGATTACAACTTAGACGACCATCCTAAGAAAAAGTGGATAACCCAAAAGCTTCCATCTATAGATAAAAGGATAATGGACAAACTATTCAAGATGTATAGTGCAGTCTATTCAGCTGAGGGTCTGCAGCTATCAGCATTCTCTGCAAGTGAATTGCAAAGTAGCTACGAAATAGTAATGTTGATAGATGTAGATAAGGATCCAATGCCAGATGCATTTATATTCACAAGAGGTAAGGTAGTTAAGCTATTAGCAACAGATGGACAAAGTGCAGCAAAAAGTGCAGTAGTTAAAAAAGCTGTCGACATGGTCAAGTCCGGATATAGACTAGAAGGCAGCAAAAAAATGGATCAAATCATGTCCTCCAAAGGTGCACCAGTAATCTTGGATAAAAAAAAGATTGAAAAGATGGTTGGACCTAAGTTTATTAAACACCTTGAAGATGGATACTATGAAAGAAAGCTTAAGAAGGGTGGAACGGTAGTAAAGAGAATGTATGGTAAATAAGTGATTAAGCTCAAAAACATATTATTTAGCCCTAAATCTATTTTGCGTGAATGCATAATTACTCATTCAATACTTGGTGACAAAGTATTGTTAGCAAAAAATAGAGACCGAGCTTATGATGCAAAAGTTAGTGTTGTAAGAGAATTGATTGGGGATATTG
>Ga0206123_10001351_pt1 | contig 23102 bp, 13 predicted proteins | sample Helgoland_Spring_2_FD_160086 | JGI IMG/M metagenome (GOLD analysis project Ga0206123, IMG submission 160086) | Pelagic subsurface seawater microbial communities from Kabeltonne, Helgoland, North Sea - Helgoland_Spring_Bloom_20160316_1 | ecosystem: Environmental > Aquatic > Marine > Epipelagic ...
GCCTTCCGAAGCCACGGTCGGTATAATCTTAGCGAACCGACCTTTGAACCTCGGTCGGTTATCTGCGAGCGTCTTGCGGCACTCGTATCGAATCTTTTTGTGGCCTAATCTACGTCTCGCTCTCTTTTCGCGATATCGCGCGAGTTGCTGCATGCGAAGCTCCGAGGGGATGCGACGCATCACGCCCGGTTGGATTTGATTGGAGTTCAAATGCATCATGCCTTGCTCCAAGTCGGTAAACGCACTCGTCAAATCGACGTGCGAACTCGCTTTCTTTACTCCACTTAAATTCGATTTCTTAAAAGAACTCGTCTTTCGTGGTTTCGTAAACGATGTGCTTCTTTGCACTGATGATGAGTTGTAATTTTTGTTGATGTTCCTGTCGCTGTTGTCGCTGTTGTTGTTGTTGTTGTTGTTGCTCTTGTTCGACGATTTACTCTTGGACGATGACGAACTCGGTTTCTTCGCCGACGTCGTCGCCTTCGTGCTGCCACCACTTCCACCTCTGCTCACCGCCGACGACGACGCTAACGATCCGTGCTTATTCGTCGTATTCGCGGCTACCACATCTGCGTTGTGTTGCCTTCTCCCGGCTGGCCCGCTCGCCTCAAAGTTAAACGCGTCCACGTGCACCCCGCTCGTTTCAGGCTGCGAATCGTTCTCAAATATCCTCGAATCTAAAGAAAAGTGCGTCTCGTGCGCTTGCACGCCTCCGTAGTCTGCATCTTCCGAGCTCCCGCCCGCACCCGCGTTGGCGTTTTGAAAATTTTGCATAAACGTATCCAAAGGGTCGGCGAAATAATGCGTCGTATTCGTCGCCTGATCCAACCAATCCATCGCGTCCTCCGACGCCTGCGGCTGTTCGCCGCCGTGTTGATGAATGTGATCGTTGTGTACCTCTTCTTTGTGATGTGGTGGTGCGATGTACTCTTCGTCCGTAAATTTGGACAAGTCTATCGGCGACATCGAGCCTTCTTTGGAATCTCGCGACTCCTCCGACCTCTGCGCTTTATCCTCTTCTCGTTTGTTCATTTTTTGCTTCTGTTTTTGTTTGGTGGAATAAAGTGTTGTTGGAAAGAAGAAGATAAAACGAACGACGAACGCTTTTTGTGAGTTTCTCTTTGAGTAAGAACGATTTTAAAACGAAGGGAAAGAATTCTTTTTTAGGAGGCGAACCCCGACGAACTCTCTCTCTTTGCAACGAAGAGCAAAGTGTTGTTGTTGTCGTTGTTGTTGTTGTCGTTCTCGACGCGCGACACATCGTCATCCTCTCAAAAAAAGGGTGCCCCCCCCGGAAAGGGAAAGAGTAGGTTAAAAAAAAATGAGCTTTTCTCATCATCATCTCGCGCAGTGCAAAAGTCTTCTTTCTACGCTTCCTTTTCTTCTGTTGTATATCGAAACGAAACAAAGCGTACCTCTTTCTTCCCCATGATGATCTTTTTTTCTCTCTCTCTCTCTCTGAAGAAGCTCTCCTGTGAGAAGACTTAATTCTGTGCGTGCGTGTGTGTCTATAAAAACGTCCCTATTCTTTCTCTCTTTAATTCCGAATAAAAAGCCAGAGTGGACAAAAAAAAGTGATGAGTGTCGAAACAACAAGACAAACAAAAAGTTTAGGATAAAAAAGGGCAAACAGAAAGCTTTTTTTCACTCGCTCTGTGTTCACTTTTTTCCATCTGTTGTTTTTACAAAAAATATCCTCCTTTTCGTCGTCGTCGTCATCGAACGACAAAAACATCGTTAAAAAAAGAGAACGCATTGGTAGTAACGCAAACACAAAATAATGTCCTCGTCTTTGTCTTCTTCTCCCGTGTTTTTCTTCGCCAATACGCGGCAGAGAATGAGGTCGCGCGACTCCTGCTGCGCTTCTTTGTCTTCTTCTTCTGCGCCTTCGAGTTCGTCGTTTTTGTCGGGAGGAGGAGGAAGGAGGAAGAGAAGGTTTGCCCCCCCGGCGGCTTTGAGGAATGCCGCCAAAAACACGAACGAGAGGATGATGACGAGGCGAAGAAGCAAAGATGACTTTAATAACGCTGATTATTATTATTATTATTGTGATTTTTCTGCGACGACGCGGAGAAAAAGAACGACGACAACAACAACTTTACCGACGCGACGACGAGCATTCGTTTTGAGTAGTGGGAATAATAAGAGAGGAAGGCGCAGTAGTATCGCGAATGCTGCTGCGGATGCAAATGGTGGTTCTACTGATGTTTTCGAGGAAATGTCTTCGATTCGAACGCGGAAATATTACCTCGTCGGAGGGAAAGGAGGCGTCGGGAAGACGTCGTTGTCCGCCTCCTTGGCGGTGAAGTTTGCAACTTCTGGGCAACACCCGACGTTAATCGTCTCGACCGATCCGGCGCATTCTTTGAGCGATTCTTTGGCGCAGGACGTCTCGTCCGGGGTTCCCGTCGCCGTCGAAGGTACGGACGGGATGCTTTGGGCGATGGAAATCGACACGTCGCAAGCGAAGAGTGAGTTTTCGGAGTTTTCAAAGAGCGCGGATTTTACCAAAGGCGCGAGCGATTTTATGGGGAGCGTTGGGTTGAGCGGCATTTCGGATTCGTTGCAGGATTTAAAGTTAGGGGAGTTGTTGGATACGCCTCCTCCCGGGTTGGACGAAGCGATTGCTATTGCAAAGGTTGTGCAGTTTACCAAGGATGAGAAGTACGCGAAGTTTACGAGGATCGTCTTCGACACGGCGCCGACCGGGCACACGTTGAGATTGTTATCGTTGCCGGAGTTCTTGGATAAATCAATCGGGAAGATTGTTCGTTTGAGACAGAAATTAACCAGCGCCGGTGATATGGTGAAAGGTTTGTTTGGTCAGGAGAACCAAAATCAAGACGCGGCGGTGGAAAAGTTGGAAAATTTGAAGAAGCGTTTACAAGAGGTGAAAGATTTGTTCCGGAATAAAGAGACGACGGAGTTTGTCATCGCGACTATCCCGACCGTTTTAGGCATGAGCGAAAGCGGTCGACTGTTGAAATCTTTGAGAGACGAAACGGTGCCGTGCACGAAAATCGTCATCAACCAAATCTTAAACGTCGACGTCGCCGATTTCCAAGACGCTGCGGATGCCTGCAACGCGGCTGGGGAAAAATTGAAAACGAGTACCGACGAAACGAGCAAAGACGCCGACGTCCAAACGTTAATCTCCGAAAGCGAACGCTTAGCCTCGGCTTCTAAAAGAGCGGTCTCTTTCGTCCGAATGAAGGAAAAAGACCAACGAAAAGCGATGGAAATGTTAGACACCGACGCTGGTCTCAAAACCTTAAAACGCATCGAGGCGCCGATGTTCGATCTGGAAATTCGAGGCGTCCCGGCGTTGAAGTACTTCGGCGACCAAGTTTGGTAACATGAACAACACTACCAACAAAATTCTTCCGCGACGACGCGTAAAAATATAATAATAGGATATAAAAAGAGTAATACCTTTATTACCGGTTATTACGAAAAGCAGTTAGTACTCATCATCAAAACCGTCTATATCACCATCACTGATCCTCTCGTCCCTCTCTTCGAAAAGCATCGTCATAAAACGTACCCGATGACGACGACGCGCGTTTCCTAAAAAATCTCACTCTCGCGTTCAAAAAGGGACAGACAGACAAAAAGAGAAGAGTTTTTGATGGATAAAAGAGACGAAAAACACGAGATCATCTTCACGCATCACAGCGCGAGAAAACGACAAAAACACTTTCCGTGTAGTGTTCTATTCGCACTTTTTGCTCGTTCGCTGAAAACGACTCCTAAACTCTCTTTTTGACACTTTTTGGTGCGACTTAAAGACTCGCAGAAAAGAAAGAATGGACGACCAGGAGGTCCAAAAGCAAATCAACCAGATGGTTGAATTCATCAAGCAAGAAGCCGAGGAAAAAGCGAACGAAATCCGAGTCGCCGCCGAGGAGGAGTTCAACATCGAAAAACTCCAAATGGTGGAACTCGAGAAGCAAAAAATCAAGCGAGAGTACGAGAGGAAAGAATCTTTGGTCTCGGTGAAGAAGAAAATCGAACGGTCGACGACTGGGAACGTGGCGAGGATTAAAGTGCTCGTGGCGAGAGATCAGATGATGGAGGAGTTGTTGAACGCGTCGAGAGCGAAACTCGGGGAGGTTTCGAAATCGCCGCAATATAAACAACTTCTGGCGGGGTTAATCGCGCAAGGCGCGAAGAAATTACAAGACTTCCAGTGCATCGTAAGATGTCGGAAACAAGACGAGAGCGTGTGTAAAGAAGCCATCGCGTTAGCCGCGGGGAGAGTGAGCGGGTTACACCCGACGTTGGATTTGCGAGAGAGTTTACCGCCTTCGCCGGAGATATCGAAGGATGGGAAGAGTTGCGTCGGGGGGGTTTTGGTGATTTCCAGCAACGGGAAGACGACGTGCGATAACACGCTCGACGCGAGGGTGAAGAATACGTTCGAGGCGTTGATGCCGGAGATTCGGACGGAGATTTTCGGCGCAGACGGAGCGAAGATTATGTAATAAAGTTGTTCTTCCGAGAGAGAAAGAACGCAGGAATATATTCTGACGCGAGACACACGCACACGTAGGATTTTCATCTATCTCTCTTTCTCAGTAGATAGACAGAGAGAGGGAAAGAGAGAATTGTAATATTATATAATATACACAGAAGAGCAGGTTTTTACATTTACACGTTGTTTTTCTCTAGCTCCGAATTGAGTAATTCTATTTCCTATAACTCTTCGTCATCCTCCCGCTCGCGGTGGTCGACAGCCTGACCTGCTCGTTCTCCTTCGCCACCTCCGCTTGCACCGGACTCGTTTTCGAGGATAAGCTAAACAATCTATCCTCTGGTTTCGTGTTTTTACTCGCGTTCGATCCGGATTTTTTCTTCGTCACGTTTCCCCCACCGCCGTCGAGATGATGATGTTCTCGATGATGCCCAGCTCCGGCGGCGACTTGCGCGTGCGTTTTGTTTTGCGACAAGGCGACTTCGAACCCTTTCAAGATGCTCCCGTGAGAACCGCCGTGTTCGTTGGATAAATACGCCGTTTCCAAGTCGTAGAGTTGCTTTTCGGTTTGTTGCAAGGAGTTCTCCAATTGGTTCTTCCGGTTGAGGAGTTCCGTGACCGTTTCGCTCGACATTTTTACTCAAGTCTTCCTCTTTGAAGTCTGTGCCTTCTCCTTCTCGTCGTTTCGTGCTGCGTGCGTGTGTATTTATGAAGGAATTGATGAGAATAAGAATATTTTACACACAACGCTGAGTGACTCAGAGTGAGGGATTTCTTCTATTTTCTAGCTTTTGCTTGCTCTATGCCTATATGCGTATCAAACATTAATTTTAAGCGACTTCTATTGCGGTGGTTTTTGTGGTTTGTTGCGCGTCGTCCTCGTTTACTACTACCTCTCTCTCTCCGTTTTGAATACTTTCCTTCTTCTTCTTCTGTTTCTTCTTCTTCGCGGGCGCGCTTAAAGCTAAATGCGCCAACGCGAGATGGACGGAAGCGGTGTCGTGTTTCACTCTACCCGGAACGGCTAAAACTTGAGAGGTCAACTCGGCGCCTTTGATGCCCAGTGGGGTGGGTAGGAGCATTTTGTTCCCACGTTTTATTCTTCGCTCGTTTTCTTTCGCGTAGAATTCGCGATGGTCTCGGACGAGCGCGTCAGAAAATGACGTCGGAAAGGCGGGATCGACGTGATCGAATTCCTCGTCGTATCGAACAACTCTCGTGTGTGGGATTTCGGCGTCGGACCGACAGACTAAACCGTCCCCTTCTTCGTTGTATTGCGATAAACTGTACAGAGCGATGTTGGTCATCGCGGAATCTTTGCTGGTCGTTTTGGAGTGGAAACATACCGTTTTGTCCCTGAACTGTTCCGGCAACGGGTGTTTTCGAAGAAATCGTATTCGCGCGCGATACGTTAAATCTTCCACCGGCTTCACCATCTTTTTAATCGCTTCTGAATTTCTGCTCTCTCCGAACGCAGCCTCGAGCGCAAAATGAACGCCCGATCGCACGTACTTATTGCTCAACAAATCTTCAGCAATTGGTGACCCCCCGTAAGGCGACTGAACGCACACGAATCCCGCGAGTTTGTCTTCCAACTCCGTTTCAAACAGCGCCAGCGCGGCGGCGATGTCCAGTCCACCTTTCGAATGGCCCATCGCTAAAACTCTTTTTCTTCTCTTCTCGTCGTCTTTATTCTTATTCTCACACAACGCCTCGATTTCGTCCTTAACTGTTCTCGCGTTCTTCTTCACCGAACCTTCCGAGTTTACTCGCGATATTTCGCACTCGATATCTATCGAACGAAACATATCTCTCACGGTGACGTAATATCCTGGATAATGATGCCCCCACAATCCAGGAACGAGCAAAACGGCGAAAGGAGAACTCTGTTCTTTGAAGTCCTCGAATAATTCTCGCGCTCTTTTCTCGTTCACGGTCGGGAGTCGCCGTTGGTCTTCTTCATTCTCGACGCATACGTATTCGCATCGTTCTAAAAACGCCGACGTTTCATCCTTCGCCGTGAACTCTCGTTTCCTTTGCTTCATCCATCCCGTGAACGCTCGAGACGGCTTCACGTTCGCGCTGTTGTAATATTTGTTCGCGACTCTTTGTAGCGTCTTTTCCACGTCGCGTAATAAAAGCGTCGCCGTTTTAATGGGCGGCTGTTGCGGCTTTTGCTGCGCGTAAAACATCTCTTTTCTGAAGCGAAAGTCTGCACTTTTTTTCCCTGGAACGAAGATTAATAAGAAGAGATATGTTTACCGCGATACGGTCGGCGTTCACGGAAAATACCCGCAGTTCGGTCGGGTTGAACGATTTAGTGAGTTCAGGTGATGGTGACAACAACAACAGCGGGAAGGATTTTCCTAACGATGCCCGCAAATACGTGAAGTTGAGCGAAGTCGTCGAGGACGCGACGGATAAAATCATCCCGGAGTATTCTCATCAGCCGAAAGCGCAAACATCATCGTCTCAATCACCGGTGAGCAAGAAACCACCGACGTACGTGCAACTGGTGTCCGCGATCGTCGGGTACTCCTTGTGCAATTCGCAGCTTTTAATAATCAATAAAATCACTCTGGCGTACGTTCCAGCGCCGTGTTTTTTGCTTTTCTGTCAGCTCTTAGCCTCTGGGGTTGCGGTGAGAGTTTTAGCGGAACTGAGGGTGTTAGTGGCGGATAAGCTGGATGTTGAAAAAGCGAAAGGGTTTTTAGTGGTCGTGTTTACGTTCGTGACGACGTTATTTGCGAACATGAAGAGCATACAGTTAGCTCCGGTGGATACGTTCATATGTTTACGATCGACGACGCCTTTGATTTTAGCGGTTTTGGATTACGTTTTCTTAGGGAGGGATTTACCGTCGGCGAAGAGTTTCGGGAGTTTGATTGGCATCGCGATGGGGGTTTTGTTGTACGTGAACATCGATTCAAACTTTTCCGTGCAAGCGTATTTATGGATCGTGGTGTGGTACGTCGTGTCTATTTTCGAGATTATATACGTGAAACATTTAGTCTCGTCGATCGCGATGACGACGTGGGGGCAAACGTATTACCAAAACATTTTGTCCGTGCCGTTTTTGTTGATGATGTTTATTTTGTTAGGAGAAAGGCAGGTTTTAGAGAACACGGAGTGGACGTATGGAGCCGTTTTCTTTATTTTGTTGAGTTGCGTCGCTGGATTAGGGATGTCCTTTTTGTCTTTTCATTTAAGGGATATGATTAGCGCGACGTCGTTCGCGATTGTCGGGAACATGTGTAAAGTGGCGACGATTTTAGTGAACACGTTCATATGGGACCAACACAGCTCACCGACGGGGATTTTAAGCTTGTTCATTTGTTTAGGAAGTGGGGCGATGTACAGTCAGGCGCCAATGAGAGATCCGTCGAAGAGTTACGCGGAGAGAGAGGTGTTGCCGTGCTTGTCGAGGCAAAGTTATAGATGGATCGTGCTGCAAACCGGAGGGAAGTTCATGGCAATTTGCATGGGGGTGCTGATTTCTTTGTGCGTGGTTTTGATTAGCATAGCGTTGAGTTTAGAAGGGAACGAGGTTGCCGTAGGGACGACGAACCCGTTCGCCAAAGGGAGAGATAAAATGGGATGATTTGACGACGAAATTAAACTTGTTCTACCCATACTACTACTACTACTACTTTTTTCTCTAAAAGCTCTCTAAATCTATTTCTATATATCTTCCATTTCAAGTGTTTTCACGACCAAATCGAGCGAAGATGATTCGTTTTCTTTCCAGGCATTGAACGTTTTGGCAATTGCTTTCCCCGCTTTCCGATCGGAAGCAACGAGCGCGGCGTATTTTTCTCCGTTCCAAAATGGATATTCGCTATATACACACGCGTCGTCTATACGATGCTGAATATTCAGAGTAGCCTCGTTCACCAATTCCTGTAAATGCGACACATCGATTAATTCTTTGTCTCCTTTAGTTTCATCTTTCTTATGTTTTTCATTCAGGATGGTTTTATTCGCGTCCTCGCGAACTCGTTGGATGGCTTTCGCGACGCGGTCGGGTTTCTCGAAAATGTCCCAAACGTTCTCATCGGCGATGCACTTCGCGAAAAGACTAGCGATTGTTCGCGCGTACACTTCTATCTTGAGATTAATTAACGCGACCACGGACGTATCCTTCTCCTTTTTCGTTCTTTGCGAGGAGGAGATGTACTCGACGATATCCTTTTGCCACGGAAAATCAACCAACACGTTTTTAATATTGGCGTCAGATTTCGACGATGACGAACAAAAGACTTCCGTAATCCAACACGATTTCAGCAAATCAACTCTTGCAAAGAGCTCAAACACGTCCGCTAAGTAAATCAAGTAGTCGTCGTGCGACTTCTTGTCTTTTGATTCCCACTCTGAAATCTTCTCTAAAATTTTACTCGCGCTAGCAAACTCTTCGTTCACGTCTTTGAAGAGAACATTTTTTGCAATGTCCGCAATGCTTTGGACTCGTTCCTGGAATTTCTTTTTCTTTTCATCATCTTCTTCATTCAAATTAAACTGATCGAAAACAACTTTTTCGTACGCGCCTTCGTCTTCTATCGCCTCGTAGCGACTTTTGCATCTCTTTTCAATCTCTCGCTTCCTCGCGAGATTTACGTCCCGACCGAGTTCGTCCATTTTTACCTCCTCGCATCCGCTCGCTCGAACCACCGCGTTTAAGAGTTCGCTTTCGGAAATTGCGTCGCAGGAGTTTCGATGCAAAGCAACGCTCGTTTCCGCGCCGATTTCAACCTTAAAATGCTCTCTCGTCTCTTTCCGTTTCTTCCCTCGCGTTTGCACCGTCTCCAACATTTGCGCCTCCAACTCTTCAATCATCGGAAGTTTCTCCGCGAGCATTCCAGACAAGGCGCGGAAATAGACGCCAAGTTCTTGCGCTAAGGCGTATCGTAGTTTTGATTCCTCTAACGTTCCTTCGTAACTTTTCAACGTTTCCGAAGATCTTACGGACGCTTGATTCGATCTTTCCACGTTTTCTAAACACGCGTCCAGTTTCCTCTTTACGTTTTGCGCCGCGTTTTGAAGTTTCGCCAAGGCGAGGTTCGAGCGCTCTTCAGCGGATTTAGTATTGCGTTGATTCCTTTCTCCTATTACGACTCTTTTCGATGACGGCTGCGCTTGGTGTTGTTTGTTTGCGTCCTCTTCTTCGTCATCGATGTCCATCATCATCGTTAGCGATGCCGCGTTTTTCGTATTCTTCTGCTTCTGCTCAACATCGAGCGGTATGTAATTCTTTCCACCATCACCCGAAGATTGTTTCGCGCGTCGTTGCAACTTTGCCTCCAATATTGCTTTATTCGATGGTACCATTTGCTGATCATCGCCATCATCTACCGTTTGAATAGTATCGTCGTCGTCGTCGCCCTCCGCTTCTCTCGAAAACGGATTATTCACCTCCGCCGTCGTCAAAGTCGCTTCTTCTTGCGCGTGTTCTTTCGGTCTGTTCAAAGCCACGCGTCGTTGCGCTTCGAACTCTTCCTTCAGCGCGTTGGCATCGTATTTGCGCTTCTCTTCTTCTTTGTCTTTCTTCTCTTCTTGACCTCCGTCTACGGCTAAAGCGCCCAGTCCTTTCTTCTTCTTCTTCTTCTTCACTTCCTCTCCCATCTTCTCTTTCGTTAAACCTTCTTCCTCTTCCTCTTCTTCCTCGAACGAGAGGGTTACTCCTGCCTTCTTCTTCTTTGTCTTCTTCTTCTTCTTTTTCGACGAATTCCTCTCCTCTTTCGCGTCTTTATCTTCTTCTTCTTCTTCTTCCACATCACTCTCATCCTCTCGTGCCTCTCTTTTCCTCCGAATTGCCAAAAACGGCCTTCGTTTTTGTTTCGCCGCCCCTAAAGGTCCCATGTATTATACCAACAACAACGAGTACAACGACAAAAAACACCTCTTATTATTATTATTATTATTATTATTACTACTGTTACTTATTGAATTCGTCTCTCTCTTTCTCTCTCTCTCTCTCTCTCTGAATGTCCTTCTGCAGAGACCAACATCGACACAATTATGGAGGAAAGAAAGAGGTGCCCTTTTTTTCATTTTTTTGCACACGAACGAAAAAAGACCAACGACGAGAGACCAAACGACCAAAAAAGTGGACTCACACACGATCTGATGATCTCTTTCTTATACTCACATTCGCACACTCACCCGAAACACAAAGCAGAGGAGGAAGAAGACAAAGAAGACGAAGAAGAAGAAGACGAAGAGAGAGAAACAACAGCGCTGCTCTTTATTCGTATATCGTTTTGTCTCGTCTTCTTAAACAGATATCATCGTCTCTCAAAAGTAGTAGTGTGACGACTCCGTGAAAGCGCGTACCTTTTTTTCTTCTGTTGCACCAAAGGTCACGTACAGCTTTGTGCCTTTTTCGACACAAAATTCAACGACAACAAGAACAACAACCATTACAACCACAACGGTGATGAAGAAGAAGACGAGGAGGAGAGCGAAGCCTAAACGGCTTCGAAACCCTTTCCTCCTCTTTCTCCTCCTCTTTCTCCTCTCGTCTTTCTCCTGGGAGTTCTTTTCGACGGCGAAAGAGAACGAAGGAGAAAGAGAAGGAGAACAGAAAAAACTCGTCGACCTGTTACCGTCCTCGATTTTCTCGCGCTTCTCCGAGCGCGTGAAGAAAAATCCGAGGTTTAAACTCATCGTTTCCATGTACGCGCCGTGGTGTGGGCACTGTAAAGTGCTCGAACCGGAACTTGTCTCCGCGCTGAAAATAGTGCGAGAAGTAGATGGCACGGACGAGACCGTCGTGGACGTGGTGAAAATGAACGGAGACTTGAGGAAATATCCAATTCGAGAGGAAATGGAGCAGAGAGAAACGGAGGCGAGGAAAGCGTTTAAGAAAAAGTACGGGGTGAAGGGATATCCGACTTTATTACTGCTGGAAAAGAAGAGCGACGATGAGAGTAGTAGGAGTGGTAGGAGTAGGAGTGAAGAAGAAGAAGAAGAAGAAGAAGAAGAATTGTTCGTGGCGAAACAATACAAAGGCAGTCGGAGTCAAGCCGCGCTGTTGAACTATCTCCGTCGCGCGAGCGCGTCGGACGTCGCGACGTTCAAAGACTGGCGCGAGGCGCGAGAATACGGGAAATTGAGAGCGACCGAGTCGAACGCGATGTTTTTTCACTTAATGGTGAATGGAGGGAGTTTAAAGATTAAGAAAGCGTTCGACTCGGAGGCGAAGAAGAGGGAGAATTTACAGGCGTGGTTTGGAGAAAGCGACGCGCCAAAGACGTTTGAGGAAACGAATGCGTTTTTAGACGCGTTTCACGCGAAGCAATTTCCGTGGAAGGATATCCAAAGCAAAGACGAAAGTTATTCGGTTTTGTTAGCAGTGCACCCGAGAGTGCCCGGAGATGAAGACGACGATTCCTTAATATCGGATGGTGAGAATTATAAGGCGTTTACGACCGAGGTTGTATTGTGTAGAGTAGCGGAGGAGAAAGAGGAGGAGGAGGAGGAGAAAAAGAAGAAGAAGAAGAAGAGTTATCGCGCGAACGACGCCGATATGAGCGAGACGAGTGGGTATGAAAATCCGTGCAACGTGTCTGCGTTTGTGCGCACCAGAATCGTCGCCCCGTTAGCCAAACTCGATCAATCCGTCTTCAACAACATCCTCGATTTAGATAGCCCGTCGGTATTCCTGGTCGAATCGGGAGGCGATGCTAAAATAGAAGCGTTCGCGAAGAATGCTTACAAACTCGCGCTGAAACACCGCAAAATATCCTTCGTTCGCGTCGACGGCGACGAGTTAGGCCCTTGGCTCGATAAGGAAATGGCTTTCGGCCCTCTCGAATCCTCCTTCCCTCTCTGTTTAGGATACCACAAAAAAACCCACCGGAGTTGGTACGACCGAAAATGGGAAACCAGGGGTAATACCATCGAAGAGTCGCTCGCCGTTTTCGTCGACATGAACTTCGTGGATATCAAACGACTCCCGAATTTCCTCCCGTCTATGCCTCTTTTAGGTAAATTGAAAAACATCCACCACAGAGCGACGTTTAGATTCTCCAACTCCTCCTCCCCGGTGCAACGATTAGCCACGTATTGGTGGTTGCTCGTCATCGCGTTGATCTTATTCGTCTTGTGCTTCTCGTTCGCGTTGCAGTATCAAAGAGAGGGTAAATTCGACACGTCCAGCGAAGACGACAGTTCGGCAAAGTCCAGCGGCGAAGACGAGAGGGCGGCGAAAGTAGAAGAGTCCGACGGGGACGAACCCAAGAAAACAAAGTGAGAATTCAAAGAAGAAGAAGAGAGAACTTCATCATTTTCGCGGTGGTGAAAATACGCAACGTTCACGCGAAGAGGTATTCGCATCATTGTATTTATTGTAAAAACTTTCAACATAATAATAGTTTATACATGCATTCGCCCATCGCTCAAAATCGAGAAAGCTTTCGAAAATTTCTTCAAAAAAAAAGGATTTCTTCACCCATGGACGACGACGATGAAAACGACGACGACGGGTCGAGAAGCTCAAATTGGGAGAGCAAGAGGAGGAAGCGGAGGGAAGACGCGTGCGACGCGTTCGTCTCGTCTTTACCGTCGTCGTCGTCGACATCAATATCGAAGCGAAAATTGAATTCGGAATTCACTCCGAGAGAGCAAATTGAAATCGTTTTGCACGCGTTTTTGATGTCCACGAATAATGGCTCTTCTTCCGTCTGCGAGGCGCACAAATCCTTGAAACTGCTGGAGGAACGTCATAAGGTGTTGACGCTGAGCGAGGAAAGGAGAGCGACGTTATTCAATCATTTGAGAAAAATGGCAAACGCAGACGCGATTGAGGTGAGAGATATTTTGCACGTTTTGAAAGGAACGAACAAGGAAAAGTCTACATGGAAAACAGAACGGATGGATGAAAAAATGTCCACGGTATTGAAATTGCTCTATGCGATGCGAGAGTCACCTCGAGCGTGGGTGATTGGCGAGAAAAGTGTGGAACGTTTCATAGAAGCGTTGGTGGAAAATTTTGAACACAGAAGACGCGGGCGAGAACCCGGCGAGGAAAAAAGCGAAACCGACGGCGAGGACGGCGAGAAGAAGTTCTGGATATTGAGGTCCGATGATGATTACAACGTTTGGAATTATATGGAAACGGTGAGGAGCATGGTAAAGTCTCTGAGGTTAGCGGCACATCCGAACACGTTGTTGTTGATGTCTTCGGCGGCGTCGTTTGCTGGTGGTAGTGGTGGCGATGAGATCGATGGTGCGACGACTACCGCGGACCGACGCGCGCATGAAAATAGAGGAGAAGGCGAACACGGAGGAGATGGAAACGACGACGACGACGATAACGAGAGAAATAAAGTAAAGAATAAAACGGACGAAGAACTGGAAGAAGACGAGCGCGTCGAACAATATCGGGCAGGGTATAAAAATTTGGAAAACAACCGGTGCGCTTCGAGCGCGAGGGCGTTTGCAGCCATATTCGAACAAATACAGTTACGATGGATGCATGAACATGGATCCGAGATCCTAGGGAATGAAGGGGGATGGTCATTGCCAGAAGATGATATTGTATTTCAAAAGGAAATACACGCGCTGATTGAAGAAATTAACGCGTGCATTCCTGAACGCATAGATAGTTTTGACTCATTCGCAAACGGATTGGACGCGAACAGAGTGTGGGCAAACGCGTGCGGATTCGCGCTCCGAAAGTGCATGGAGGCTTTGGAGGACAAAGACGACCCGATTCGTGCGAAAGAGTTTGACCTTCTGGAACGTAAGATGCGAGGTAGTATTGATAGTAGATTGGTCGCGTTGGCTGTCGTTGAAGGAATGTTCCTGAAAGGCAAAGAAGAGAAAGAGAAAGACGAAGCCTGGAATGGATATCGAAATGAAATATTCTTCTTGGAGCCTTCGCAAGGGATCATTCTCGCACACGATATCTTGAAATGTATAGCAAATACTAGAATCGTCATGGATGACGACGGAGACGATGACGATGACGACGGCGACGACGAAGAGGAAGAAGAGACTGATGAAAATTCTGATCATCACCAAAAGCGAAGCGATTGCATCGTGAATGTTGGCATGGATGCGCTTCGCGCGCTTGCCGTGAAATTAGACTCAGTGTCCGTGCAAGCGGTGCTGAAATCGTGGCTAGAGCCTCGATTAAAGAGCCAAAAATTACACCTCGGAGGAGATGTAGCGAACGAAAACGACAAAAACAACAATAACAACGACGAGGATGGAAAGAACAGGAACGATGACTTTTCATACTTCCTCGGTAAGAAGCAATTAGATGCGATGGCGTTTGCGATGATTCCAAAATCCGACCGTCTCACCTCCTCGGCTGGCTTTGCGCTCGTTCGAGCCTCGCTCGAACTTTCAAGTTTTCTCGAAGAACTTTCTCAAAACGTAGACAATTTTGACCGGAGCGTGAACGTAAACGCCGACAAAAAGAGCGAGACGGTGGATGTGCACATTTCGGACGAAGTCGCGTATAACACTTCGAGTTTGTTCGCGACCGCAGCAGCGTTGAGAATATGTGTCATCGATAGAAAAGCGTCTGAAGACGATTCATTTCGTCGACTCCTCGCGCTCGTTGATGTCGAAGCGTGCCTAGATGCGAGGACACGTCAAAAAGCAGACCTGGAGTTGTGCAGAATTCCAGCCTCTAAATGGGTCGCCGCTTGTTCTCGATGTCTAAAAAATTCAGAGCCACTTTTGAACAAAATGCAAAGCGGCAATTCCATAATCGACGACGACGATAAGCACAACGATAGTTATAGCGAGCGCATGATTGCTGAACGACGAGTTTCAATTACAAAGCGTGCCGCACAGGCCATCGCCAAAGCGGCGAGCAATGGCTCTTCCTCCATGCCGCCCGATAATATCGCGCACATGTTGGTTACGTCGAAATGCTTGCGTTTATGCTCGGAAGTTGCCTCGAGCCTTGCCGGCGGTAAATTGATCACCACACCAGCAAGCGGTGCCAAATCTACGCCGCGAGTGATGAAAAACGACGACGATGATGACGACGAAATAAGCTTCTTGAGCTTGCCGAAAGAGTCTCGCGCGGCTATGGTCGGAGCGTGCATATCCCTTTTGAACTGCGCCTATCTTTTACCGGCGAACACCTACGCGAGACAAAGTATTTGGGATGCAATGTTCGCTACTTCAGGACGTGTACTCGCAACGAAATGGGCTCTCGAACGCGCGAATGAATGGAACGATCTTCGGGCAATCAACCCGGCGCTGCGATTTGCAGCGGCGCTCGACGACGATACTTCGTTGATGCTTGGTCGTTCCACGTTCAACTTGAAAAACGTCGATGAGGAAGAGCAGCGTCAAATTTCGATTCAAACTTCGAGGAATGTTGCCATTGCACATGTCGTCGCCGCGGCGTGGTCGAACGGTGTCGATGATGAAGCCTCTATGGATAGAGAAAACTACGCGGTCAAAGAAGATGACGTTCTACATGCCATCTCTGCCATCTCGAGAGATGCCGCATTTGCGCGTTCGTCGTCCTCGAACACGCACACGCACAATCAAATGGCATCTTTCCTAACAATTTTTACCAACGAAGACGAAGATGAGGCCAGCAATAACGCCAGAGCAACCTTTGCGAGTCTTCGAGGGAGAGCTGAACTCGTCTCGCGCGGATTCTCTCACTTCAAGAAGAAAGCTTTCTCTTCGCAAAATTTGTTGTCCTTATACAAAACGGCGATGCACTTTTGCTTAGCATCCGCGGCTTCTGCCGATTCGTCGATACTCGATGAAGGTAAAGGTGGAGGAAATCTCGACCCAGATGCCAGAACTATTGTCAACGATCGCGGGGCGCTTTCTCCCGGCGCGGTCGTCCTCGTCGCGTCTGAAACAATCGAAGCCTTATCGGACGAAATTAGAAAGTGCGAAAGCGGAGATCAACAACAAAGCAAAGATCAAAGCACCACCATAGCTGATGCAGAAATGGTGTGTTTGCTGTTTTTGGACGGTTTACGAGCCGTTCGTGTTGTGTGTGAACTCGAAGTGCCCGGACCGGTGATGGCTGGGAGACTCGCGATGGCGTCCGCGTCCACTCTGTTGTCGTTATCGGTCGTCTTTGCAAAATTCAGCAACCAGAACTTGCAAGATATTGCCAGACGAAAGAACATGCTGGAGATGTGCATTCAAGGAATCGATGCCTTGATTGATTGCAAGGCTGTGTACGCCTCGCCTCGACGATGTAAGGCGCTACTCGACGCCGCAACGGCTGCCGCAAAACGCACTTCGGCGCTTTCCGCTGAAGAAATGATATCGCAAGCGAATACAACAACTACAACTACCGCACCCACTACTATAGCGCCCGCCGTCAACAATGATGGGAGTACTAAAGAGAAGAAGATGGACATTTCTAGAAGCTTTGATGCGAGAAGACTTCGACGGAAACGCAGGATTAATCGAGGCGGACGCGTGAAAATGTCAGCATCTTCTAAGCGGCGCGAACAACAATCGGCACTGCAACGGTCCGGTGCCGTCGGTCGTAAACGTTCTCGAGATATTCGAAACTACGAAGTCGCTTCAGACTCGGACGGTACCGCCGACGACGATGACTATTACGACGATGACGGCGAAGAAGGCAACGACGGCGGAGGCTACGGCGCGGCAGCAATCATGGAAGAGTTCGAACCATCCGATATCGACGAATCCGACGACGACGATTCGGACGACAACAACGACAATAACGACGGTGGTTTTGGTATGCGCGGTGGTGGTATCACCGGATGGGGCTAAGATACTACAATAGACGATCCTCACATTCATTTAGAAACAACACCTTCCTTGTAAGGTAATTGTAGCGGCTAAAATCTAGAAACTAAAAAAGGACAAAACTTACTTCATCTTCACTCAGAGGCCGTCCAGCTCGTACGAAAGCGTCGTTTTCACGGCTATATCCCCTTCTTCTACCCTTCCTCCTTCCCCTGATGATGTAGAAGATGATGATAACGACGACGAGATCTTCTCTTCTTCCACCTGTTGAACTTTCGGCTCGTATTTCTTCCTTTCGAAACTCTTCGGATTGAATTTCACCTCGGCGATTTTGATCCCTCCAATATCCCCTTGACGCAAGTGCGGGTGGCCCATCAACGAGTACGCCACAATAGCGCGATCTCCGTCGGTAATGACCGTTGGGTAGTGTATGTACATCTTCAAGCTCCCTTCTTCGAGTTCGGTGATGGTTTTAAACCCAACGCCGCCGTCGCAGGAAATCGAAACGCGTAATCGACACCGGCCTTTGTTGATCTTATTCTTATCGGTGGCATCGTTAAAGGCGACGACAATCTCTCTCGTATCGGGAAATGAGGTCGCGTCCATTTTCGAATCCGGATTTGGTACCGTCGTCGGGTTTGCCCCGGTCCACGTATCTCCACCGTCCCAGGAAAACGCGGTGTACACTTTTCCTTTACTCGTTCGAAAAAACAGTTGCAGCGAATAATCTCTCCTTTCTACAACCGCGCCTTCAATCAACCACGTCCCGCCCACTCTAATCTTCCCTTTCGGTTGCCAACTCTTCCCTTGGTCTTTAGAAACTAAAACGCCGTGCGAAGCGGGCGATTTTGGTTGCCTGCACGCGTTCGATTCCGCTTTCTCCTTCCAATACGGCAAAACCCAATTCCCGGTCTGCGTGTGCACGGTGATTCTATTCGCAATCACTTTCGGCATCCCTGGTGAATCTTCTTTACTTTGCGCGTGCACTTCTTGCGGTTCCGACCACGTCTTCCCACCATCTCTCGATTTTGTCACTTTCACGTCTCCTCCTGGTGAAAATCTCGGAGGGATTTTCGATCCGCTCTTGTTCTCCCTTGCCGGTCTCAAACAGTTTTGCGACTCGGTGTAACATAACCACAAACCGCTCTCCTCGTTTGGAGGGTTAAAAAGCACCGGCGACCACACCGCCGTTTTCACGTTCTGCATACTCGACACTCTCTTCGGTTTCGACCACGGTTGATCGACATCCTCCGCGTAGGAAATCAAAATCGACTGGCCTCGTATGCCTTCGATGCCGCTACTCGATTGCCACGCCACGGCGAACCCTTTCTTCGTCGCGTTCACGTTCCACCTCCCGATAGTCGCCATGTGCGAATACTTCCTTCCGTTCGCGGCTTCATCTCTCGCCACCCAAAACTTCCTCGGCTTAATCTGCTGAATCCGATTCCGTTCGTTTCTATTTAAACTCTTCGTCCGTATCGCCACGTCTTCCCGTTCGCACGTCTCTCGTTTCTCCTTGTCTTTGTATTTAATCTTGACGGATTCCGCCGGTATCGGTTCGGTACCGTCCTCTTCCTCCGTGTTTACTCTCTCTAAATCCTGATTCTCTTGCTCCAACGCGTCGTCCTCGATTAACGGAGTACCCATGTCCACTTCATCTAAATCTTCCTCCTCTTTCTTCTTTAAAGCCTCTTGCTCCTCTTCACCCGCGCTCGCGCCAAACCCGCTCATCTGTGCAAACTTCCCAAACACTTGCCTGTAATACGGTTCCAACACGTCCTCGATTTTTTCCGCGTATTCTTCCGTTTTTTCGAGAACAATCGACGAGGAAACCGTGGACGATCGCGCGTGTCGGTTGTTCGCTCTGTGGATTAAAAGCTGCTGCTGTTTCTTTTGCATCATCCTCGTGGCATCATCCTCGTTTAACGCATCATCATCGACCGAAGTTGATGATGATGATTTCCCCGCGAAATCATCATCACCATGAAAAACATCATCGCGTGATGAAAAGAGCGCGCTAAAAAGAAACGAGACGAAAAGGACGGCACAAAAACAGAAAACAATCGCTCGCCGTCGTCTTTGTCGCCCGGAGGAAGAGGAGGAGGACATTTATGAACGTCTTTTACAAAGCTTGCGTTGTAGGGGTAAATTGTTTCATCAAAAGAAAGATATAATGGAGATTTTATCCTCATAATAAGTAAACAACACACCATGGTTGCATCAGCAGTAGCAGCGGCAGCAGCGGCAACAGCATCGGCATCGTCTTTAGCTGCTGCTCGAACTGGTGCTGCTCGAGGCGCGTTGGCGTGCGTGGTGTACGTCTCCGAAGGGAGACGAATGGACGTGCTGAAAGCCATCGAATCCGTCGCTTTATCAAAACGGATTACCACGAAGCCGAATGATATGAAGACGAAAAGAGACGACGACGACGAGACCTACAACAACAACGCGGTTAAATTGGTGAAAACATTCATCGATGAACCGTATAACCGAACCGGGTTTACCTTTGCGGTGAGAACGGATGATGATTTTGATGATGCCGTGAATGGTGGTGACAACAGTGCGTTGGTGGTGTTGGACGGGAAAGCGAAGAACGAGCGGCGGAAGAAGAAGGTCTCGCGTCTCATCGCGAACAGAGTCCACGAAGTCGCCACGTCGGCGTTTATGGAAATTGGCTCGTTTAAGAAACACTCGGCGACGCACCCGAGGCTTGGGATTGTGGACCACGTTTCGGTGCACCCGATTGGGACGTGCGATATGGACGCGGCGAAGGAAGCGGCGAGAGCAGTCGGGAGGCGATTCGGGGACGAGTTAGGGGTGAACGCGTACATGTACGGGCACGCGACGATGGTAAAAGGTGGTGATGATGGCATAGGTGGTGAGGCCAGCGCGAATAGTGCTAGAGAGAAGGATACTGAGAGTAACCGCGAGCGGAGAGAATTAGCTGAAATTAGACGAAAATTAGGGTACTTCTCCGCCAACGGGGAAAACGAGACGTGGGTCGGTGCTTCCGACGTGTACGACCGAATGCAGAAGTGGGAGGTGAAGCCGGATTTTGGCTCGAGCGAGAAAAGCGACGTGGAAGAAAAAGGCGTGTGTTGCGTCGGTGCAGTGCCGTTTGTGGTGAATTACAACGTGCCAATGATATGCGAACTGAGCGACGAGAGTCAAGAGAAACTCGCGCTCGATTTGGGAAAACAGATTGCGAAACGCGTCAGTCAACGAAACGAAATCGACGGGTTACCGAACGTCCAAAGCATGGCGCTGATGCGAACAACAACAACACCATCAACACCATCACCATCGCGTCAAAACAACAAAATGGAAATTGAAATCGCGTGTAATTTATTAGACGAAACGTCCTCCACGACGAGAATTCAAGTGCAAAAGAAAATCGAAGAGTTGATGCCGGAACTGTTGGTCGAGAACGTGTTGCGCGGCGTCAAGTTGAACGGCGCCAGTTGTCAGATTGGACAAGGGTACGTGACCAATTTACAGCCGCAAGATTTCTTAGACGCGGTGAGTAGTACTTCGAGCGATGATACCGCGTCGTGAGGTGTTGGAACTTCCTCGTTGATGTTTGTTATTCACAGTATTCGTATGTGCGCACAAAGAGTAACCGTTCTTAGGTGATTTTCGCTCTTCATTCTTTTACCTCATGGCGTTATCGTCACCGCGATGTGCTGCTCATGCGAACGCTGCTTCTAATACCAAATTGACAAAAAGGAGTCCCAACGTCATGGGAGCATCTTCCAATCCAAAAGTAACGCATCATAATCATCATTCTCATCATCATCATCATCGCGAGGGAAACATCAAAGTTTTTCTCATTTCCGACGTCCACTTTGACGCGAAGGAAAACGAGAGATTCATCGAGCAGATGCCATCCTCCTCGAACAGTAACAACAACAAAGATGACGACTGCTATTCGATACTCATCATCGCCGGCGACGTCGCGGAAAAGTTGAGCGATTTAGAGCGGTGTTTTCGCGCGTGTTTGAAGAAGTTTGATTGCGTTTTTTATACTTTTGGCAATCACGACCTGTGGTGTGCCTCGAAAGAGGAAAAATGTTCGCTGGAGAAGATTCAATCGGTGTTTAAGCTGTGCGAGAGATTAGGGGTGAAAACGGATCCATCATCGGGAGAAGGGATTGGTGGCCCGAACGACGACGCAAAAAGGAGGGTATTCATAGCTCCCGTGCATAGCTGGTACGAGCGGGAGTTCGATACGGAAGAAGAGGTGGAAGCGCCCGAGGGCGTGAACATTCCCGGCGTCGAGAGGGTTATGACGGATTATCGTTTATGCAAGTGGCCGAAACTCGACGCGTGGAAAAAAGAGATCACGAAGACGACGACGATAAAGTCAGACGATTATTACATTTCGAAGAAAATTGACGCTTTGAACGACGCGGATGGCAAATTTGAACGATTTTTAGAAAACGTGAAGCGAGCGAAAGAGGAAGGCAAAGACGTGACGGTGATTACGTTTTCGCATTTTCTTCCGAGGATTGAGTTAATCCCAGAGAAGCGCTTCTTGCTCTATCCGAAGTTGACGCAAGCGGTTGGCTCGAATATCTTAAACGAACGCATAGAGCGCGTCACAGAAATATTACATCTCGAGAAATCGGGGAAGGACTCGCATACTCACGCTTTTGGTCACACCCATTTTGGATGGAACTTAGTTTTGGAGAATAACGTGCGTTACGTCCAAGCTGCGTTAGCTACACCGAAAGAGTGGGTGAGACGTCCGCGGAGTTTAGTCGTAGGCGAGTTTTTTTCAAACGCGCCAGGGAACTCGCCTTTACTTCTATACGACTCTCGGACGAATGCGTTTTCCGGAAGCTCGTCGAATATAAAAGAATATAATCCTGGATTATGGGCAAAATATTACGAGGAAAACGCGAGGGATCCGAGTAATAAGACGTTAGCTCCTTGGGTATTGTCGTACGTCTCCAGAGTGTGGGGTTCGCGAGAGTTGAAGAAGAGCATGATGATGACGTCGAATACCGACGCGTCGCCGTTGCCGGGTAAGAGCGGTCAAGTGTAGGTCGATTAAAATGTGTACAGCGTAATATCGATCTCATTTTTGTTACAAGCTTATATATATAGTAGTAGTAGTAATAGATGTAGCTGGTTTAGTGTGGAGTATAATATACTGTCGTCACTTCGTGTGTTCATTGCGTCATCGTTCTTTGATTCGTATATACCAAAGCGCCAAAATACCCGGTCAAAATAAGGTTCGCGACCGTCGCCAACTTATTAACCCCATTCGAATTCACCGCCAAACACGCCACCCAAAACAAAGGCACCAGCGTCGCCATTTTTCGGTCGAATTTGAACGGATCCTCCACGTCGTAAAAGCAGTACAAATAATACGCGCACAAACATCCCGTCGCGAACATCTCCGCGCTAGAATTCCCCCCGTGACTGCTATTCCTATCGTCCTCGTATTCTCGCTTACTCCCACTACCGTAGTGCGTCTTCGACGACTGACTCACTCTCACGTCTTTCCCGCTCGCTCTCGCTAACTTCCTCGCCGTCTCCTGTAACTTTTCGTTCAGTTTCACTCGCTGTATCTCGCTCTCGCGTATCTTTTGCACGCTCGCTCGAAAGCGTGATTCCGCTTCCTCCACTTGAAATTTCAACTCCTCGACGACGTATTTATGTTGCTCTTGAAAGAACTTCAAGGACGTATGCGTCGTATTCGACGTTGGTGGTTTTGACGCATCATCTAAAAACAAAGCTTTGATGGTAAAACCATTCCCGTTCTCGAGGATGCGTCGAAACGCGCGCGATATCGTGACCACTCTTTTCGTCTCCCTTTCCACGCATTCGTCGTCGTCGTCTGAATCATCTGAATCGTCGTTCGTCTTCGTCTTTGTCTTCTTCATCGAATGATGATGAGAAAAAATCT
>Ga0206123_10001353_pt1 | contig 23088 bp, 22 predicted proteins | sample Helgoland_Spring_2_FD_160086 | JGI IMG/M metagenome (GOLD analysis project Ga0206123, IMG submission 160086) | Pelagic subsurface seawater microbial communities from Kabeltonne, Helgoland, North Sea - Helgoland_Spring_Bloom_20160316_1 | ecosystem: Environmental > Aquatic > Marine > Epipelagic ...
CGCATGCTGCGGCGCCAGTACGCGGACATGCTCACCCAGTCGAACGCCCGGGTGAGTCTGCGGGCACGCGACGGCGATCGCGCGCAGGTGCGTGCCGAGCTGCGCCAGCCCGATGGCCGGCAGAGTGCTTATGTATTCGTGCTCGGCCGCCAGACCACCGGCGACTGTGCCGGATGCTGGATGACCGAAGGCGTGATCGCCATGCAGCCAGAAACCCCGCAACCGCTGTACAGCATCTGATAGCGGCATGCTTGGCCGACGAGGCCGTGGTGACCACGATTTGCACCACGGCAACACGCCGACCTTGATCCTGCGCCGATCTCCCCTAATGGTCAGTCATGCGGGCGGCGGTACGACACGCGTCGCCGCAAGCGTTCGAAGCAACCGACAAGGACACCCGTATGACCGAGTACAACGAAGATCCGGATACCGGCATTGCCGAAATCGTGGTTGACGGCAAGATCACCAAGGAAGACTTCGAGCACGTTTCGGAGCGGATGAAAACATTCATCGCCAATCAGGGCCAGATCAAGTTCCTGGAAGAAATAAGCAATTTCAAGGGCTTCGACCCCTCGGTGGTCACACAGGGCATCCGCTTCGATATCGAACACCTCAAGGACATCAGCCATTGCGCGGTCGTCACGGACATGGGCTGGATCGGCCCGTTCGCGCGAGCCGCCGGTGTGTTCATTAGCTGCGAGATTCGTGTGTTCGGCTCGGGCGAAAAAGATCAGGCGCAGGCCTGGTTACGCGAACAATAACCCCCGGGGAATCTCCGATCTAGTCATCACGCTCGCGAACGGTCTGCAACTGTTCACAAAGGCGCGATGCGCCATCCAGGATACGGACCGATGCGCGCTGGATCAGGTCGGGCGGCACGAAGTAGAGATCGCCGTTCTCGACCGCCTTCAGGCCCGGCCACGACTGCCAGTCGTCCAGCCATTCCGGGCGCTCGTTGCCCATGCCGCTGGCGACGATGGCCTGCGGATCGCGGTCGAGCACTGACTCGATGCTGATCCGCGGCGCCAGCGACACGGCATCGGCAAAGATATTACGGCCACCGCACAGACGGATGACATGGCTGATGATCTGCTTGCCGCTCAACGTCTGTAGCGGCTCGTCCCAGACCTGATAGAACATGGAGACCGGGGTGCGGTCCATGTAACGCTGGCGGAGCGCCGCCAGACGGGCGCGAAAATCCGTCGCCACCCGCCGGGCGCGTTCTGCATGCCCACTCAGCACCCCCAGATCGACGATGGCGCGGGCGATATCCGCGGGCTTTTCGGGCTTGTCGACATAAACGGGAATACCCAGCGCACGCAGCCGATCCAGCATGGCGCGTGTGGCCACACCGCCGGACGCCCAGGCCACCACCAGATCGGGTTTCTGCGCCACGACCGCTTCCAGACTGACACTGGTATAGCCGCCCACCCGCGGCACCTGTTTCGCGGCCGGCGGATAATCGCTGTGCGCGACCGTCCCCACCAGTTGCGCGCCGGCGCCCGCCGAATACAGGTTTTCGGCCAGATGGGGCGCCAGCGCCACGATCCGCTCGGCCGGCTGCGGCAAACGGACGTCGTGGCCGAGAAAATCCTGCACCACGACCTCGGCCGCGGCCGGCCGGGCAGCCGCGAGGCATACAAGAACAAGACAGGCGGCGTGAGCTATTCGTGTCATGCGGGGTATCCGGTCATCAGGGCAGCGCTATGCGACTGCGGTCTGCATGTGTTCGAGTGCAGATGCCAGCCGCTCGCCATGCCCGGCGGGCAGGCCAAAACGCAGCCAGCGGCGATTGTCGCCCAGTCGTGTCAGCACCCCGCGCCGCGCCAGCGCCTCGAAGCAGGCCGGCGCAGTACTGGCGTCATCGAACAGCACGGTCGCGAACAGTCCCGCAGACCGGATATCACGACCGGGGAAGGTCGCTTCGAGCAACGCCACCAGCCGTTCGCCGCGGGCGTGGATACGCTGGCGCTGGGCCCGCTGCCAATCGGTATCGCGCAGCGCCCGGGCGCCCACCCAGCGCGCCGGATGGCTGACGCCCCAGGGCTGCAGCTGGCGCCGGATCTCGTCGATAGTCGGACCCGAGCCGGCCACGAATCCCAGCCGCAAGCCAGCCAGCCCGAAAAACTTGCCCACCGATCGCAGGACGACCACGCCGGGCAACGCATCTTCCGGCAACAGGCTTGATCCCCCGGTATCCGCGAACGCCTCGTCCACGATCAGCAGGCCATCGCCCATCGCCCGCCGCAAGGCGTGCAGGCGATCCCGATCCAACCGTTGTGCGGTGGGATTGTTGGGGTTGATCACGACAACATGGTCGACCTGCGGGGCCAATGCCTGCAGCTGTTGCATATCGTCATAGCGGTAGACCGCGTGCCCGGCCAGCCCCCAGCTGTGCGCGTGCTCCGTATAACCGACCGCAGGCACCGCAACCGCGCCACGCGGCACCGTCTGCGGCAATTGCCGGATCGCGAACTGGCTACCCGGCACCGCGGTGAGCCGATCGGCCGGGCAGCGATAATACTGCGCCGCGGCGTCCAGCAGATCGTCCTGCGCATCGGGCAGACGCGCCCATACCGCCTCCGGCACCGGCGGTACCGGCCAGGACCACGGCGCGATACCCGTGGACAGATCCAGCCATTCGTCCTGGGCAATCGCGTAGCGCCGGCTGGCGGCCGCGAGTTGTCCGCCGTGTTCCATCAACATCGGTTGTCCATCGTCCATGCCCCACGATCCCGTCGCGCTCGAAACACTCGCTGCGTTATGGCGGTCGGCCGTCACCAGACATCCACCAATACGATCAATACACACCAGACAATCAGCGCGCGCCACAGCAGGCCCAGCGTGCGGTGGATGTCGTCGTCGCCCGGTTCCGCGCCATTGCCGAGGATCGCGCGTGCCCGCCAGGCACCATGATAATGGCCGCCACCGCCCAGCTGCAGGCGCAGCGCGCCGGCCCCGGCACTCATCACCGGACCGGCGTTGGGGCTGTCGAACGCGCGCGCCTGTTGCCGCCAGCATCCCAACGCGTTCGCGGTGTCACCCATCAGCGCATAACACAGCGCCGTGATCCGGGCCGCCGGCCAGTTGAGTGCGTCGTCCAGCCGGGCCGCGGCCCAGCCGAAACGCGCGAAGCGTGGCGTACGGTAGCCCCACATCGCATCCAGCGTATTGGCCAACCGTTGCATGACGACCAGCGCGCCGGCCCCCGCCGGCCCCGCGAGCAGCCCGCCCGCGGCAAACCAGAACAACGAGGCAAACACGCCGTCGCTGGCATTCTCCAGCAGCGATTCGATGGTGGCGCGGCGGATCGCCAGGGCGTCCATGCGGTCGGTTTCGCGGCTGACGAGCCACCCCACACGCTGGCGCGCGGCGGCGATATCACCCGCGGCAAGCGGCTGCAGCACGGCGAGCCCGTGTTCGCGCAGACTGCGGCCGGCGATACACAGCGCGGCCAGCAGAGCCGCCACGATCCAGCCCGCGGTTGCCGGTAGGACAGCGATTACGCCCCAGAAGATCAGCACCGGCAACAACACCAGCAGACCCGTGGCGGCGATACCCGCTATACGACGGTCCTGATTCAGGCGGGCCTCCACGGCCGCTGCGATTCGGCCGAATCCGGCGAGCGGATGGTAGGCGCGCGGCTCGCCCAGCAGGGCGTCCAGCAGCAACGCCGCAAGCGTTGCCAGGCTCAGCGCCATATCACGGTCAGCGCGGCAACCAGCAGCACCGTGGTTTCCACGCACTCGATCAGCCCGCCGACGACATCGCCGGTATAGCCGCCGATGCGCCGCTGCCAGATGGCACGCCACCCGCAGGTACACACCGCTGCCGCCAGCACCGCCACCAGCCAGCTCGCCACAGGCCATGCCAGGGCACCGGCGACCAGCACCAGCGCGCCTATCCCGAGGGCCGTCACGACCGGCAGGTTCGGGTCGATGGCGCTGGCGAGACCGCTGCTGCGCCGGTATCGGGTGGTCAGCATCAGACCGAGGCCCGCGCAGCGCGCGAGAACGAGCGCCGCAAGCAGCGCACCGGCCGCCCGCGGCCAGAGTGCCAGCAGCGCCGCGAACTTGAGCAACAGCACGAGCACCAAGGCCGTAACCCCCATCGGCCCGGCGGCCGGATCCTTCATCACCTGCAGGCTGAGTTGGCCGTCATCATGGCCCTCGCGATGGCCCGCGAACCAGGCATCCGTGCAATCGGCCAGTCCGTCCAGATGCAGCGCACCGGTGAGGCCGACCCAGAGCGCCAGCAACAACGCCGCGCCCAGCGGCGCAGTGACACCCGCCAACAGGATTGCTGCCAGCGCCAGCGCGCCGCCCAGCAACAACCCGACCAGCGGATAGCACAGGACCGAGCGGCCCTGTTGCGCTGGCGTGACCGGCGCCCGGACGAGCCCGGCGACCGGCAGGGTGGTCAGCAATGCCAGGGCCAGCCATAGCGGCTGCAGGCGTCTCATGGCGCCCCCATGTTGTGACCGAGCAACCGCACCGTATCGCCGTCGTCGCCATGCGTGAACGCCAGCCGGCTGATACAGGCCCAGGGCACGTCCAGACGGTTGATCGCCGCTGGCGGCATGGACAACGCCTGGCCGATCAGCGCACGCATCACACCGCCGTGGGTCAAAACCAGCACGTGGGCACCACGGGCCTGTTGCAGCAGATCGGCCAGCGCCGCACCGGCGCGTTCACGCAGCATGCCCAGCGGCTCGCCATTGGGCGGCGGATGGGCTTCGGGATCGTCGATCCAGGCGGCCGCGGTCTCGGCTTGTGTCTGCCAGATATCGGCCACGGCGCGGCCTTCCCAATCGCCGAAACTCATCTCGCGCAGGCGCGGCTCCACCTGCAGATACAGCCCGCGCGCGCCGGCCAACCGCTCGGCGAATGCCCGGCAACGCTGCAGCGGCGAGGACACGATACGCTGCCAGCCATGGCCGCCGGCGGTGGCCCGCTGCATCCGCTCCCAGCCCTGCGCGGTGAGCGCGACATCCAGCGAACCGCGAAAGATCGCGCCGCCTTCGCATTCGGCGTGGCGCAACAGATCGACCGTGGTGGTGACCAGAGTGGTGGCGGGTTCAACCATCGGCCACTCCGGCATCGGCAAAGGTCGCCATGCCGGCGTGCAACGCCAGCGCCGACCGCAACACGCCAAGCGCGACTACCGCGCCGCTGCCTTCGCCCAGACGCATGTCCAGTGCCAGCAGCGGCTCGGCCTGCAACGCAGCCAATGCGTGTTCATGGCCGGCTTCGGCCGAACGATGCCCGAAGGCCAGCCAGTCGCGACAGCCCGGGTTGATTTCGCAGGCGGCCAGCGCCGCCACCGTGCTGATGAAACCATCCACCAGCACCGGCACCCCGGCTTGGGCACAGGCAATGACGCTACCCGCGAGTGCTACGATCTCCAGCCCGCCCAGACGCCGCAGAATCTCGCAGGCGCGCTCGGGTTGCGGCAGATCGGCCACGGCGGGCGCATGCAACGCCAGCCCGGCAGCCACGGTTTCCTGTTTGCGCACCAGTCCCCCATCATCCACGCCGGTGCCGCGGCCCACGGCCCGGCCGGCGTCCACACCGGTCAGCGCGGCCAGCACCGCCGCTGCGCTGGTGGTATTGGCGATGCCCATTTCCCCGCCGATGAACAACGACGCGCCGGCGTCCACGCGATCGCGCCCGGCTGCCAGCGCGGCGGCGAACACGCCATCGGACATGGCCGGCTCGGTAGTAAAATCGGCCGTTCCGGGGGCCAGTTGCACGTCGATAACGCCGCCGCTTGCCGGTATTGGGGCCACCGTTCCCATGTTCACGATCGCCAGCCGGGCGTGCTGCTCGCGCGCGAGCACGCTGACCGCCGCGCCGCCGGTCGCGAAATTGGCGATCATCTGGGCCGTAACGGCCTGCGGGAATGCCGAGACCCCACGGGCCGCAATACCGTGGTCGGCCGCGAACACACAGACATCGACCAGCCCGAGCGCCGGAATTGCCTTGCCCTGCCAGCCGGCGAACGCCTCGGCGATCTGTTCCAGCCGGCCGAGCGAGCCGGGCGGCTTGGTGAGTTGCTGCTGGCGCGCCCGGGCGCCGGCTGTTGCCTCGGCATCGATGCGCGGGACCGGTTGTTCGAGCCAGGCATTCATTCGGCGTTCTCCTTCAGGGTCAACGGCAGACCGGCGACTACCAGTGTCACCCGCGTGCATTGCTCGGCCAGCCTTTGATGCAGGCGGCCCGCCGCATCCACGAACTGGCGCGACAACGAGCCCATCGGCACCACGCCGGAACCGACCTCGTTGCTGACGAATACCAGCCGCGCCCGGCTCCGGGCCACGGCATCGATCAAGTCATCGCGCTCGTGTGCCCAGCAATCCTCGGCCAGACAGTTGTTAAGCCATAGCGTGAGGCAATCCACCAGCACGCAGGTGGTGACGTCGTCGTGCGCCCGTAGCGCCGCGCCGAGACGCGTGGGCTGCTCGACCGTATGCCAGCGCGGATCGCGGTTTTCGCGATGATGACGGATGCGCACCGCCATTTCAGCGTCCTGCGCGGAAGCCGTGGCGACATACACCCAGCGCGACACACCCGTTGCCGCCAGTGCCTGCTGTTCGCCGTAACGGCTCTTGCCGCTGCGGGCGCCGCCCAGAATGAGGTGACTAGTGTGGTGTTTCATAAGTAACGTGCTTTATTCGCGCCGAGATTCTTGTGCCTGCCCAGGCGTCATGAGGAGTCGTAGCAACGCTACGGCGACGATTGGCAACAACGACAGGCGCGAAAAGATCAAGCGAATATGCATCTTTACTTGTGGAATACCACACTACACATGCAGCACCACCGGGGTGCCAGCGTCCGGGTGCGCGATCACCCGGGCCTCGGTGTCGAACAGACGCTGGATGGTGGCCGTCGTCACCACGTCGGCCGGTGTGCCCTGCGCGACCGTCATACCATCGCGCAACGCCAGCATCCGGTCCACGTGGCGTGCCGCCAGGCTGATGTCGTGCAGCACCATCACGACCGCCACCCCGGCCCGTGCGAGCGCGGTTACCTGGGTCATGATCAGTTGCTGGTGGCCCAGATCGAGCGCGGCCACCGGTTCGTCCAGCAACAGCAACCGGGTACCGGCATCCGCCTCGCGCCAGATCTGGGCCATGACCCGGGCCAACTGCACCCGCTGTTTCTCGCCACCGGACAGGTGCGTGTACAGACGCGTGCGCAGGTGTTGGATATCGGTCGCTGCCAGGGCGGCGTCCACAATATCGGCGTCCGCGCGCACGCCGGCGCTGTGCGGCCCGCGTCCGAGCATGACCACGTCGCGCACCGTGAACGGAAAGCTCAGCGCACTGAACTGCGGCAGCAGGGCAATACGGCAGGCTCGCTCGCGATCCTGCAGGCTGTCCAGCGGCCGGCCGTCGAACAGTATCCGGCCGTGGTCGGGCCGGTGATCGCCGATCATGGCGTGGATCAGGCTGGACTTGCCGGCCCCATTGGGGCCGATCAGCGCCAGCAGCTCACCGCCGGCCACGGATACGGAAATATCCCGCAGCAGACTGCGTGTGCCGATGGCGACCGAAAGCGACTCTACTTGCAGCATCGATCGCCCCCTACATGCCGTATTCACGGCGCTGGCGCAGCAGCGAGATGAAGAACGGCGCCCCCAGCAGGGCGGTCAACAGGCCCACCGGCAGCTCCGTGGGCGCGACCACGATGCGCGCGAGGGTGTCCGCCCACAACAGCAACACCGCCCCGGACAACGCCGAGGCCGGAAGCAGCCAGCGGTGATCCGGGCCGATGAGCATGCGCACGATATGCGGCACCACCAGCCCGACGAAAGCGATTGCCCCGGCCACCGCGACCGATACCCCGACGCCGGCCGCCGCCAGCAGTACCAGCCGGCGTTTGACCCGGTCCACGGGCACGCCCAGATGGCGGGCTTCGGATTCGCCCAGCAACAGCGCGTTCAACGCCCGGGCCTGCAGCGGCAGAATCACGAAGATCAGCAGCGAGACAAACGCCACGATGGCCACCCGCGCCCAGTTCGCACCGTCCAGGCCGCCCATGCGCCACAGGCTGATCCGGCGCAGCATTTCGTTGCTGGCATAGAACTCGAGCAGCGAACTGAGACTGCCGGCCAGCGCGGTGATCGCGATACCCGCCAGCAACATGGTCGCCACCGAGGTGCCCGCCGGACCGGTCGCCAGCCGGTAGACCATCACCACCGCGACCGTGCCACCGGCAAACGCGCCCATCGATACCAGCGACAACCCGGCAAAACCCGACACCGCGCCGGCGAACACGATCACCAGACTGGCGCCCGCCGAGGCCCCGGCGGTCACGCCGATCAACGACGGGTCGGCCAACGGATTGCGGAACAGGCCCTGCATGGCGGCCCCGCAGATCGCCAGCAGCGCGCCCACCAACGCGGTCAATATCGCGCGCGGCAGGCGGATGTACTGCACGATCAGCGTCAGCCGGTCGTCGCCCGGCCCGGCGCCGACCAACGCGCCCAGCATGCCCGACGCCGGCAGACTCACCGCACCCAGCATGATCGCCAGCAACAGGCTGGCAGGCAGCAACAACACGAGCAGGGTCACCAGCGCCCGGCCGCTCACGGCAGACGCTCCAGGTCGATGGCCTGCTCGACCGCATCGGCCAGACGCTCGAGCTGTTGCTCGCGCAGGCCGTGCTGATCCTCGCTGGCGGCCTGTACCAACCCCGCCCAGCCCAGCAGCCCGTCGCAGGCCCCGGCCGTATCAAACAGGCCGTGGAGATAGCTGCCGGCGATCTGGCCATCGGCAGACAACGCACCATCCGGCCCGTCCTCGAGCTGCATCAGCGGCCTCGCCAATGCGTCGCCCGTGGTGCGCCCGCAATGGATCCGATAGCCCTGGACCGCGCCATCCGGGCACTGCTGAAGGCATAGCTTACCGGCGACATTCTGCAGCTGCTTGTCCGCATGCAGCTCGGTAGTCAGGTCGAGCAGACCCAGTCCGGCCGTCCGGCCGGGCGTATCCTCGACACCGTCGGGGTCGTCGATCATGTGACCCAGCATCTGATAACCGCCGCAGATGCCGAGCAGCCGGCCGCCATAACGCAGATGGCGCCGAATGTGTTCGGGCCAGCCGTGTTCGCGCAGCCAGGCCAGATCGGCGCGTACATTCTTGCTGCCCGGCAATACGATGAGATCGGCCGGGCCGGGCGTATCACCGGGTCCGACCCATTGCAGATCCACCTTCGGGTGCAGCCGCAGGGCATCGAAATCCGTGTGGTTGCTGATGCGTGGCAATACCGGCACCTGCGCGATCAGCGGTGTATCGACGTCGCGCCGCTGGTCGCTGTCGATCGCGTCCTCGGCTTCCAGATGCAGGCCTTGGAGATACTCGAGCACGCCGAACACCGGCTTGCCGGTACGCGCCTCGAGCCAGTCCAGCCCCGATTGCAGCAGGCCGATGTCGCCGCGGAAGCGATTGATGACGAACCCGCAGACCCGGTCGCGCTCGCTGGCGGACAGCAGCTCGAGCGTGCCGACGATATGGGCGAACACGCCACCCTTGTCGATATCGGCGACCAGCACCACCGGGCAATCGACGGCCTCGGCAAAACCCATGTTGGCGATGTCGTTTTCGCGCAGGTTGATCTCGGCCGGGCTGCCGGCACCCTCGACGAGCACGCGCTCATGGCGCTCGCACAACCGGCGGTGGGACGCCAGTACCGCCTGCATGGCCGTGCTCCGGTAGTCCTGATACACGCTCGCCGGCATGGCGCCCACAGCAAGCCCGTGCACGATCACCTGGGCGCCGGTATCGCTGGAGGGTTTGATCAGCACCGGACTCATGTCGATGGTCGGGTCCAGTCCGCAGGCTTGGGCCTGCACCGCCTGGGCCCGCGCGATCTCGCCGCCGTACACCGCGACCGCGCTGTTGAGCGACATGTTCTGCGGCTTGAACGGCGCCACCGAAACGCCGCGCCGCGACCAGGCCCGGCCCAGACCGGCGACCAGCGTGGACTTGCCGGCGTCGGTGGTCGTGCCCTGGATCATGAGCGTTCTAGCCGGCATGCATCACCCTCGCATCCTGCGCAATCGCGTCACCCAGCGCCTCGATGACCAACCGTGCGGCGCACTCGCCGAATTGTGTGTGCTTGCCGGTATAGCGCACCGGCCGCCCCTGCACAGGACAGAACACGGCCGTGGCGTCGGTGCCGGTTCCGGTGGCCAACTCTCCGGACACCGGACTGGTAATAGCCGACGACTGCAGTACCGCGGCCTTGGCTTCGGTCAGGGTGGCCAACGTTTCGGCCATCGCCGCGCATTCCAGCGGAACGGACGTGAGCAGTGCCAGATTGATCGTGCCAGTCAGCTGACCGGCCGGATACAAGGCGTGATACTCGGCCGTATCCCCCGCCCGGCGTGCGTTGGCCAGGCCCGCGGTAAGCACCACCGCGATCCGTTGGTCGGCTATCGCCGTACCCGCCACCCGCAGCGAGCGCATGGATGCCCCGGTCATCATGCCGACGCTGCCGGCCGGCAATCCGGCGTTCTCGGCGTGGACGGCGATCCAGTCCGCCGGGTCATGCGCGCCGAGCGGCCGATCTTCGCGCAGGTGCATGTTGATGAAACCACGCGTACGCACCAGCCCGCCGTTGGCCACCGCCGAACTCAGACACGACTGTGTACGCTCGCACGACAGGGCCAATCCCGCAGTGTCGACGCGACCACACCAACCCGCCGGCAACAACGCCTCGGGCAGACATACCGGCGCATCGGCAACCCCGGCCTCGCAGGCGGACCACAGCATGTCTGCGGCTAGGAGCCTGTCGGGCTCGGGTAGCCCGGACGCCCGTGCGGCGATACTGCGCTCATCAGTAATCGACGCCGCGGCGCGCCTTGATACCCGCCTTGAAGGCGTGCTTGATGTTCTCAACCTCGGATACCGTATCCGCCAGCTCGCGCAGGGCGTGCCCGCCGCCGCGTCCGGTAACGATCACCGACTGCTCGACGGGGCGATTGGCGATCGCATCCAGTATCCGCTGCTCGTCGAGATACTTGTAGCCGATCATGTACGTCAGCTCGTCGATGACCACGAGATCATAGGCGGGGTCGCTCAGCATCGGCTCGACATAACCCCAGGTCCGTTCGGCGGCCTCGATATCGCCCGAACGGTCCTGGGTATTCCAGGTGAAGCCGGTACCCATCTGGTGAAAGTCTACCTGCGGGCACTGGTCCCGGAGATACAACTCCTCGCCGGACAGCTGGGCGCCCTTGATGAACTGCACTACACCGATCCGGTGGCCATAGCCCAGCGCCCGCATGACCATGCCGAACGCCGAACTGGATTTGCCCTTGCCCTTGCCGGTAAGCAGGATCAATACACCGCGTTCCTCGTCGGCGGCCTCGACGGCCGCGTCCACACGGGCTTTCTGCTTGGCCATCGATGCCTTGTGGCGGCGCGCCTTGTCGTCGTCGTTACTCATACTCGGCTCCAGTAGTCGCGCCGCGCCCGAGTCGCCCCGGGCGCGGCGTTTCGAATGGCTATTGTGGCTGGTAACGCAGCGTCAAGAATACGTTGCGGTCGGCCTGATTGTAGAAACGCGCGGTCTCGTAGTCCTCATCGAAGACATTGTTGATCTGCGCCTGCAGCGACCAATCGCGAACCAGGTCGACCGAGGCGCGCAGATCGACCAGTTCATAGCTATCGAGTTCATTCTCGTTCGCGAGATCATCGTAGCTGGAACCGGAGACCGTCAGACTCGCCCCCGCGCCGAACCGGCCGAATGACCGATCCACGTCAAGCTGCGCATTGTGGCTCGGCCGGCGCGGCAGTTCGTTGCCCTGGTTGGCACCATCGGCGCGATTTTCCGCATCCAGCCAGGTAGCCTGGGCGTTGATCTGCCACTGCGCTATCACCGTGCCCACGGCGGCTTCGACACCGCGGATCCGTGTTTCCTGGATATTGGCCGGCGCGGAGGTCGCCGAATTGAACGCGATCAGATCGTCGATCTCGGTCTGATAGCCGCGCAGGGACCAGTCGCCCCAGCCGTGCGTGCCCTCCAGGCCGATTTCCACGCTGTCCGACTCCTCGGGATCGAGATCGGGGTTGCCGAAATCCGGAAAATACAGCTCGTTGAAGGTGGGCGCCTTGAACGCGGTGCCATAGGAAATACTGGCCGTGTAGTGCTCGGCAAAATCGATACCGTAGGCGACGCTACCCGTGGCATGTTCGCCGAATTGCTCGTTGTCGTCCCCGCGGCCGGAAAGCTCCAGATGATGGCGTCCCCAGTCGCCCAGGTACTGCACGAACAGGCCCTTGTTATCGCGGCTGTCTTCGCTGATACCGTCACCGAAGTCGTTTTCGAAGTCGCCGTTGTTGTCACCATCGACGCTCTCGTGCTCGTAGTTCAGGCCGAGCGTGAACAGGTCGTCGTTGGGCAGGGTGAAATCGTTCTGCCAGGTCAGCTGGTGGCGCTGGGTCTCGAACGCGGTGACATATTTCCCGTCCAGGTAGTTGTCCGAAACATCCCGGTTGTTGCCATAGGACAGCTTGGTACGCCAGGGCTCGAGCGGTCGCCAGGTGAGCGCGGTACCGATGACCTGCTGGACGTAATCGCTGGCGTTCTGGAAATCGCCGTCAAACTCGACGCTGCCCTGGGAGCGCAGGAAATTCAGATCCCATTCGACACCGTTGTCGAAGATATAACCGTAATCGAATGCGCCCGAGACGCGGTCGTAGCCGTCGTCGTCCGGCTCGTCGTTACCGCAGGCGCCACCGCCGGGAAACGGTGCGCCCGCTTCGGCCCGGCAGGAATCAAAGCCATCGGACTGGCGTGCGGTCAGGCTGAGATTGTAATGCGAATTCTCGTCACTGCCGGACAGGCCGACCTGGCCTTCGTAGGTGCTGTCGCTGCCCACGCCGACCTGAAAATACGGCCGCGTGCCGGTAACGCCGCGCCCATCGCGGGTGAATATCTGTATGACGCCACCGATCGCGTCCGAGCCGTACAGCGACGAGCGCGGCCCGCGCACGATCTCGATACGTTCGATCTGTTCGACCGGCAGATCCTCGATGGCGGCCTGGCCCAGGGTCGCCGAGCGGTACTCGACGCCATCGACGAGCACCAGCACTTGATCAGATTCGGTACCGCGCAAAAACAGCGAGGTGGACTTGCCCGGGCCGCCGTTGTTGGTGAAGGTCACGCCGGGCGAGCGCCGCAACAGATCGCGCACCGAACGCGCCTGCAGACGCTGAATATCGTCACGCGTGATGACCGTGGTAGCGGCCAGCGTGTCGGACTTGCGCTGCGGCGTGCGATTGGCGGTAACGACAATGCCGCCGAGCTCACTGTCGGCCGCATCGGGCGATTGGGCGGCAGCCGCGGGCGCGGCGCAAAGCAATGGCGAGCTGCTCAACAGCAGCCCGGCGGCGAGAAAACGGAGTTTCATGGGTTCCCCTCGATCAGGGGCGCACGCACCCGTGCGCCTGACTCACGGTCCGGGATCGCCGCGGCTTGAAGGGAACCGGTCGGGAGAACCGCACGACGCTCGCGAGTCCGCGGCGTGGCGATGTCTGCCGAGCCGGATCGTCGCCCGCCGCGATATCCAGACCTCGTACCCAGGCCGGTCTCCGGGCTCACGAGTGGTTAAACAACCGCGAATCGAAACCTTCCCGGACCCGGCTCTGATGGATCCAGTGGCCTGTTGTCGAAACGCACACTCGCTTACCGTTGCGGGGGCAGCGCCGGCCTTGTCGATGCGCAAACAATCGACGCACCGGCTTCCCGTTTCATCCTGCGACGCTCGGCCGCGAGGACACCTGTGGCGCGCAAAGCGTAGAGCCACCAACGGCCGGCGTCAACTCCATAGACGCTGTTTATGCCGCGCGACAGGGCGTCGATTTTTCGCTTATCCGCATAAGCAGATATACTACGCGTTTAATTCTCGCGAGCCATTGCCGATGACTGATCTGAGAAAAGCGCTGAGCGAACGCATACTCGTGCTCGACGGCGCGATGGGCACGATGATCCAGAACCACGACCCGAGTGAGTCCGAATACCGCGGCGAACGCTTCGCGGACTGGGAGAGCGACCTCAAGGGCAACAACGACCTGCTCACGCTCTCGTACCCGGACCTGATTCGCGATATCAGCACGCAATACGCCGAGGCCGGTTCGGACATCATCACGACCAACACCTTCTCGGCGACCACCATCGCCCAGGCCGATTACCACATGGAAGATCTGGCCGACGAGATTAACCGCGAAGCCGCGAAAATCGCGCGTGAAGTCGCCGACGAATACGCCACCGAGGACAAGCCGCGCTGGGTGGCCGGCGTGATCGGGCCGACCAACAAGACCGCGTCGATTTCGCCCAACGTCAACGACCCCGGCGAGCGCAACACCGACTTCAACGAGCTGGCCAAGGCCTACGGCGAATCGGCGGCCGCGCTGATCGACGGCGGGGTGGACATCATCCTGATGGAGACCATCTTCGACACGCTAAACGCCAAGGCCGCGATCTACGCCTATCGCAAGCTGCTGCGCGAGCGCGACGTCGACGTGCCGCTGATGATTTCGGGCACGATCACGGATGCCTCCGGGCGCACGCTGTCCGGCCAGACCACCGAGGCGTTCTACAACTCCATCGCCCACGCCAAGCCGCTGACCGTCGGCCTGAACTGTGCGCTGGGCCCGGACGCGCTGCGCCAGTACGTTGCCGAGCTGTCGCGCATTGCCACCTGTCATGTACACGCCTATCCGAACGCGGGCCTGCCCAACGAGTTCGGCGAGTACGACCTGACGCCGGATGAAATGGCCGAGCACATCGGCGAGTGGGCCGAGGCCGGTCTGCTCAACATGGCCGGTGGCTGCTGTGGCTCCACCCCCGACCACATCGGTGCCATCGCCGAAGCTGTGGCCGGCAAGACGCCGCGCGAGCTGCCGGAGGTTCCACGGGCCATGCGCCTGTCCGGCCTCGAGCCGTTCACCGCCTCTGCCTAGGGGCCAGCGCCGCAGAAAAACATCCGGCTACGAGCGCGCCTCCCACGGCGCAGCCTCCTAGCGCCTTTTCACGATCAAAGTAGTGATCTTATGGATATAGCAAACTTCATCAACATCGGTGAGCGCACCAACGTCACCGGCAGCGCCAAGTTCAAGAAGCTGATCAAGGAAGACGATTACGACACCGCGCTGAACGTGGCACGTGATCAGGTCGACAACGGCGCCCAGGTCATCGACGTCAACATGGACGAGGGCATGCTCGACTCGGTCGAGGCCATGCGCAAATTCCTGAACCTTATCGCCGGCGAGCCGGATATTTCGCGCGTGCCGGTGATGGTCGACAGCTCCAAGTGGGAAGTCATCGAAGCCGGCCTGCAGTGCATCCAGGGCAAGGGCATGGTCAACTCCATCTCGCTCAAGGAAGGCGAGGAGCCGTTCTTCGAGCAGGCCCAGGCGTGCCTGGACTATGGCGCCGCCGTGGTCGTCATGGCCTTCGACGAAGAAGGTCAGGCCGACACCGAGGATCGCAAGGTCGAGATCGCCGAGCGCGCCTACAAGCTGCTCACCGAGAAACTCGATTTCCCGCCCGAAGACATCATCTTCGATCTGAATATCTTCGCCATTGCCACCGGCATCGAGGAACACAACAACTACGCCGTGGATTTCATCCAGGCGATGGAACGGCTGCGCAAATCCTGCCCGCATGTGCATTTCTCCGGCGGGCTGTCGAACGTATCGTTTTCGTTCCGCGGCAACGAGGCCGTGCGCCGGGCCATGCACTCGGTGTTTCTGTATCACGCCATTCCGGCCGGGCTGGACATGGCCATCGTCAACGCCGGCCAGCTGGATATCTACGACGATATCGACCCCAAACTGCGCGACGCGGTCGAGGCCGTCATCCTCAACAAGAACGAAGACGCCACCGAGCACCTGCTGGAGCTGGCGGAAGAGTATCGCGGCGGCGGCAAGAAAGCGGGTTCCCAGGAGGATCTGGCCTGGCGCGATCTCGAGGTCACCAAACGTCTGGAACACGCGCTGGTCAAGGGCATCGACACCTACGCGGTCGAGGACACCGAGGAAGCCCGGCAGACGCTCGACAAGCCCATCGAGGTGATCGAAGGCCCGCTCATGGACGGCATGAACGTGGTCGGCGATCTGTTCGGCGCCGGCAAGATGTTTCTGCCGCAGGTGGTCAAGTCCGCCCGCGTGATGAAAAAGGCGGTGGCCTACCTGCTGCCCTATATCGAAGAGGAAAAGGACGACGCCGACAAGGGCCAGTCCAACGGCAAGATCATCATGGCCACGGTCAAGGGCGACGTCCACGACATCGGCAAGAACATCGTCGCAGTGGTGCTCCAGTGCAACAACTTCGAGGTCATCGATCTCGGCGTGATGGTGCCGATGCAGAAGATTCTGGACACCGCGGAAGAAGAAAACGCCGACATCATCGGCCTGTCCGGCCTGATTACCCCGTCGCTCGACGAAATGGTGAGCGTGGCGGTCGAAATGCAGCGTCGCGAAATGACCACGCCGCTGCTGATCGGCGGCGCGACCACCTCGCGCGCCCATACCGCGGTCAAGATCGATCCCAAATACGACGGCGCGGTGATGTGGGTCAAGGACGCCAGCCGGTCGGTACCGGTGGCCGCACGCATGATTGACAAGGGGTCACGCGAAGAGCTTGTCGCCGAGCTCAAGGAAGACTATGACAAGCTGCGCGAACGCCACGCCAAGAAGAATAAGGACAAGTTTCTGACCCTGGCCGACGCCCGCGCCAACGGCGTGCACCTGGATTGGGACAACTACGAGCCGCCACGCCCGGCGCTGCCCGAGGCCACGGACTATGCCGAGCGCCAGCCCGTACCGCACGCCAACGGCGACGCCTCCGGCGAGTCCGGCATGTATGTGTTCAAGGATTTCCCGATCGAGGAACTGGTCGACACCATCGACTGGACGCCGTTTTTCATGTCCTGGGAGATGAAGGGCCGGTATCCGGACATCCTCAACGACCCGAACAAGGGCCCGGAAGCCAAGAAACTGTTCGATGATGCCCAGACCATGCTCAAGAAGGTCATCGACGAAAAATGGCTCACCGCCAACGCCGTCGCCGGTATCTTCCCCGCCAACCGCGTGCAGGACGACATCCAGATCCTGAACGACGATGGCAGTGAATCGGGCTATGTTCTCAATCAGCTGCGCCAGCAGACCGAGCATCGCAAGGGCGTGCCCAACCGCAGCCTCGCCGACTTCATCGCGCCGAAGGATTCGGGCAAACAGGACTGGGTCGGCGGATTCGCGGTCACGGCGGGACTGGGTTCGACCGAACACGTAATGCAGTTCAAGGCCGAACACGACGACTACAGCGCGATCATGATCGAGGCCATCGCGGACCGACTGGCGGAATCGTTCGCCGAGTGGCTGCACAAGCACGTGCGCACGCAGCTCTGGGCGCACAGCCAGGACGAATCGCTGGACAACGCCGAGCTCATCGGCGAAAAATACGACGGTATTCGGCCCGCCCCCGGTTATCCCGCCTGCCCGGAGCACACCGAAAAGAAAACGCTCTGGGAGCTGCTCGAGGTGGAGAAGAACACCGGCATCGAGCTTACCGACGCCTATGCCATGTGGCCGGGCGCGGCCGTGTCGGGCTGGTACTTCAGTCATCCGGACTCGCGCTATTTCGTGCTCGGACGTGTGGCCAAGGATCAGGCCAGCGACTACGCCGAGCGCAAGGGCTGGGATATGACCGAGGCCGAGCGCTGGCTCGGGCCGAATCTGGGCTACGAGCCGGGCGGCGGGTAGCGCTGGTCGGGCTACGCTGGCAGGGCTACCTATCGCAGGTCCCGGCAACCACCGCTTGTATCTGCGTCAACCCCCGGCGACAGCGGGCATCCATCGCTTCTTCAGGCGAGTTGTCTTGCAGCCAAACCGCTCGTCGGCGCCATGATGGCGCCGACGTGATTGCCGCTGCTGCAATGGATAGTGGTTCAGCGTTGGCGTGACGAGCGACTGCAACAGTAGCTCGTCGAGTTGACGCGCCATGTCGATGCTGAGGTCCTGCGGGCCGGCGATTGCCACTACCGAATAGTCCATGCCGAGTGCCGCCGCTTTGGCGGCTTCGTCATAACCGGCGTCCTCGCTTGCAGGACGCAGGTTGATGATGCGGCCGACACCCACCTTTGCGGCGGCGTCGAGCTGATCGACGCTGGGCTGGCCACCGCTAACGTAGCCGGGCTCGGGTTGCGTCGAATTGGGTAAACCGGGGATGTCGATGGTTTGAGTCATTACAGTCGATCCAATTGGCAAAGAGTCCGTGCCTGGCGGTTCACGGCGAGATCGCGGGCACGCTGTCCTTAAAATTGCGGTTGGCGTGCCACTCCGGCCCCATGCGGCCACTGAGCATGCGCCAATACAGACGCGGCAGGAAATGCTTCTTGAGCGCCCAGTACGTGCGGCGCGGGATACGCGGATCGACCGGAAAGCTCGGGGTGATGGCGCCGTCGTAGGAGAATTCCGCAAGTAGCACCTTGCCGCGCGAGGTGGTGAGCGGACAGGAAGCGTAACCGTCATAGCTGGCGGTTGCCGGGTTGCCGTTCAGTGCGGCCAACAGGTTGCTTACCAGCACCGGCACCTGCGAACGGACGGCAGCCGCGGTCTTGCTGTTCGGGGTGGAACAGCAATCCCCAAGTCCGTAGACATTGGCATGTTTAGCGTGCTGCAAGGTCGACTTGTCCACGTCCACCCAGCCCGCCTCGTTGGCGATCGGGCTGCTCTTGATGAAGTCGGGCGCAGACTGCGGCGGCACGACGTGGAGCATCTCGAAATCGAACGTGACCTGCCTGCCTTCGTCAGCGACTTCGAAGGTGGCCTGCTTGGCCGGTCCGTCCACGGCAATAAGCTTATGACCGAAATCGGGCGTGGCCCCGTAGGCGGCCATCACCTTATCCAGCGCCTGTGCATAGAACGGCACGCCGAACATGCTCGGGCCGGCGGGCAGAAAGTGAACCTCGACATTGATATCGTTGCGGCGGAAATGGTCAGCCGCGAGGTAGAGAATCTTCTGCGGCGCGCCGGCGCATTTGATCGGCATCGGCGGCTGGGTGAACAGTGCCTGCCCACCGCGTAGTTCTTGCACACACTCCCATGTATAGGGCGCCAGATCGTAGCGATAATTGCTGGTGACGCCGTTGTCGCCCAGCGCTGCTTCCAGTCCTTCGATCCTGTCCCAGTCGAGCTGAATGCCCGCCGCGACTACCAGGAACTCATAGGCCACGCGCGAGCCGTCCTCAAGTACGACCTGGTTTTGTTCGGGCTCGAACGCCTGTACCCGCTGCTTGAACCATCTCGCCTGCTCGGGGATGAAGTCCACCTGCGGTCGGCGTGTCTTCTCGATATCGAAGGCGCCGCCGCCCACCAGCGTCCAGGCCGGCTGATAATAGTGGTATTCGGACGGCTCGATGATGGCGATATCGAGATCGCTGCGTTGATTCAGGAGCCGGCCCGCGACCGACATGCCGCCCGCGCCGCCACCGACGATGACGATCTTGTGTTTGTGCATAGCGTTGTCGTTACCCATGGCTGCTCTCCTTCGACTGAGGTAGACGCGTCCCTGCAATGTACCGTTTGCAAGAGTACATATCAATTTATAGAATATCGATAGATACAAAAGATCTAACGATCTGGAGATGGACATGATCTTCCGTCAGTTCTTTGATGCTGATTCCAGCACCTATACCTATCTGATCGCCAGCGCAGTGGGACGTGAGGCAGTGATCATCGACCCGGTCAAGGCGCAGGTGGAACAATACCTGACCGCGATCGAGCAGCTCGATCTGCAGCTCGTCCAGGCCATCGACACCCACACCCACGCCGACCACATCACCGGGCTGGGCGCCCTGCGCGATGTCACCGGTTGCATCTCGACCATGGGCGAATTCACCAAAGCCGAATGCGTGTCAGCACACGTTCGGGACGAAGAAATACTTGACGTCGACGGCATAGCGCTGCGGGCACTCTATACACCGGGTCACACCGACGAGTCCTTCAGCTTCGTGCTTGGCCCGGACTCACCGCGTGCGGTGTTCAGTGGCGACGTACTGCTCATCCGCGGCAGCGGCCGCACCGATTTCCAGGGCGGCGACGCGGGCCGGTCGTGGGATTCGATCGTCAACCGCCTGTTTACGCTACCCGAGTCTACGCTGCTGTATCCGGCGCACGACTACAAGGGCTGGACAACCTCTTCCATAGGCGAGGAGAAACACCACAACCCGCGCTTGGCGGGCAAGAGCCGCGACGAGTACATCGAGATCATGCACCAGCTCGACCTGCCGGACCCGGCGATGATGGATACCGCAGTGCCGGCTAATCTGGCCTGCGGACGCACCGACTAACCGGCCACGCCCATGAGCATCCTGTTCGGTTTACTCATCGGGCTGGCGCTGGGCCTGACCGGTGGCGGCGGCTCGATTTTCGCCGTACCGCTGCTGATCTATGGTCTCGGTGTGGCCCCGAAAAGTGCGGTCGCCATTTCTCTTGGCGCAGTCGCGATCACTTCTGCATTGGGTGCTGCAGAAGGGTGGTTTCGTGGACTGGTGGAACTGCGCGCGGCGCTTATTTTCGCGATTGCCGGCATGATCGCGGCCCCACTGGGTGTGTTCATCGGTGGACAGGTCAGCGATTCGCTGGTGGTGTTTTCGTTTGCCGGCTTGATGCTGATAGTCGCCATTCGCATGATCCTCAGCGCGCGGCGCGAACCCGCGCAAGCCCGCGTCGTGCGCGCGCATTTCAGCGAAGATTCCGCCAACGACTCGCGTACCGTCTGTCATTACAGCTCGGACGGCCGCCTACGCTTGAATGCGCCCTGCAGCGCCGCGCTCGTGGCTGTGGGACTGGTCGTGGGCGTGTTATCCGGTTTCTTCGGCGTTGGCGGCGGCTTTCTGATCGTGCCCGCGCTGATCCTGATTACCGAGATGGGTATTCACCGCGCGGTGGCGACTTCATTGCTGGTCATCACCCTGATCGGACTGTCGGGGTTGGGGTCGGCTGTCCTGTCCGGGCGCGAGATCGACTGGACGCTGACTGGCCTGTTCATCGTCGGCGGGATCATTGGCATGCTCGCCGGCCGCGGCCTTGCGCGGTATCTGGCGGGCGCCGCCCTTCAACGGATATTTGCGTTCGGGATGGTCGTGATCGCCGTATTCATTGTAGTGCAGCGCCTGTTTCTCACGGGCTGATGGTTCCGTGATCGCCAATGCGGCGCTCGTTTTTTGCTGCGCCGCCGCCAACAAACCACCGTGCCTCAGCCTCAGCCTCAGCCGTTATTGCGGCACCAACGCGTACCCCCGATCACCGTAAATGATGAGATCGCTCAACGCGGACAGGGCTACGTCCACCTTCGGATTGACCCATGCCTGATCAAAACCGTGCTCGGCCAGCGCCTGGCCACAGACATGGATCGTCACCCCGGCGTCGCGCAGGGCTGCGATAAGCGGGGTATTCGGGTTCTTCTGGCCGAAGCGTTTCTCGTATTGGGCATCGGTTAACATGCTTGCCGTCGCCGGGCCATGGATGACGGCCACAAAATCGCGTTGGTCGCGCGCCACGCCAGCAGACACGAACAGATTGACCGCACGGGCGACATGGTCGAGGCCGGGATTGGGCTTACTCCCATCCTTCGCCTTTTTGCGGATATCGAACACCGCCTTGTGTGTTTTATCCGGTGACGGTTGGCCCACCGCCTTGGGCAGGGGTTGGATGCGGCCAAAATTCTTGATTTCCGGATACTGCCATTGGGGGTTACCGGTGCTGCCGGCGGCGCTGGCCGCGACGGACAGCATCACTAGAGAGAGGAATACAACTGTTGTGCGCAGTACGTTCATCAGCGAATGCTCCGTCAGAAATGTAGACGCGGCCGTCACCGTAAACGGTGACACAGCCAATGCGGATCTCAGGGTTTGGGGCCGCCGAGAATCTTTTCGATGTCATTGCCCTGCGGCAATCCCTGCTTGACGCCGACTTCGCCGTTGTCCTTCTTGTAAAGAATTGTCGGGGTCGCGAAATAACCCAGTGATTTCATCAGGTCGTTATTCCCGGCCAGCTTCCTGCGTGCGGCGTCCGGGATATCGTCCGCGATCTGAATGCCGTTTTGGTCATAGTTTTGTTCGTTGCAAGTGAGGGCCGCTTCGGGATCGTCGGCGGCAAGGATGGTGGCAGCCTTGGGGCCGCTTGATGGCTTGAGAATACCCACCATCACATGGCGAATCTGGACCTGGCCGGCCTCGACCCATGGCCGCGCAGCCTCCCAGAACTTGTGGCAGTAGGGGCAGTTCGGGTCCGTGAACGCATAGATGATCGTGTCGGCGTCCTTGCTGCCGTCGCCTACCCACGAGGCGGATCCGAGTTGCGCCCACGCCTTCTCGCTCTGCGGACCGGAGACGATGCGCTCGAGCGGCTCGGCGGTCATATCCTTGCCCTGGGCATCGATGAGCGTGCCGAGAAGCGCGTGTTCGCCGTCCTCGGTCAGATAGATGGCCATCGGCCGGCCCTGGAAAGTCGCGGCATAGCCGGTCAAGCCTGAGGGGGCGTCGAAGGTATCGACGATCTTCAGGCCGCGATCGGCCATTGCAGCCACCGGCTCGGGCAGATCGTTGGCGGACGCGTTCGATGCGTCCGGCCATGCGATAAGGCCATAGGATCCGACTACCATTGTAGTGAGCGGGACCGCCAGAAGTACGCGGGTCAATCGTTTCATTGCTGCTCCTTTGCGTGCGTAGAGTCGTCGGATGGTGGGTCGAAGCGTTCGAGGGCTCGGGCGAGAGTGGCTTTGGATAACTGGCCGAGATGACTGTCTACAAGCTGTCCGTCGGCGTCATAGAACAAGGTCGTCGGCAGTGCGGCCGAACCCGCCTGGCTGGCGATCCCGCCACGGCGGTCACGCACCACATGATCCATATCGAGCTGCATCCGATCCATGAACTTCTGGATCGTGGGTACGGCCTCGGCCTGATTGGCGAATACGAACAGAACATCGGAACGCTCGTTCTGCGCCTGCTCCAGCACCGGCATCTCCGCGCGACATGGCGGACACCACGTCGCCCAGAGATTGACGACCATCGGCC
>Ga0206123_10001355_pt1 | contig 23077 bp, 21 predicted proteins | sample Helgoland_Spring_2_FD_160086 | JGI IMG/M metagenome (GOLD analysis project Ga0206123, IMG submission 160086) | Pelagic subsurface seawater microbial communities from Kabeltonne, Helgoland, North Sea - Helgoland_Spring_Bloom_20160316_1 | ecosystem: Environmental > Aquatic > Marine > Epipelagic ...
AGGGTTATATTTTAGCACCAGGAGACGAGTTAAGAATTACTGTTTTTGGAGATAATAATTTAGAATTTGTTTCTAAAATAGATTTAAACGGAAACATCTCCTTTCCTAATCTGGGTGTCTTTTTTGCTGCAGGGAATTCTTTTGCGACTATAAAAAACAGATTGAAAGTATTTTTAGGAAAATACTACAGTGGGTTGTTATCATCCCCCAATCGTACATTCTTAGATGTTTCTCTCACTCAGATTAGACCCGTAAAAGTATCTGTTTTAGGTAATGTAACTACTCCAGGACCTCATTTAGTAAATGGCATGGCAACTGTCTTAAATGCATTATATGCCTCGGGAGGTATAAGTACCTCAGGTACATTAAGAGATGTGAAAGTATATAGAAATAACAAATTAATTAAAACAATTGACTTATACGATTATATCACGCAAGGAAATATAGATCAAGATATAAGACTTGCTAATAACGATGTGTTGTTTGTTGGCCCTAGAATTTCTTCGGTTACTCTTCAAGGAGAAGTAAAAAAAGCAGCCATTTATGAAATCAAAGATGGAGAAACTCTAGAAGATTTATTCAAGTATTCAGGAGGGCTCTCTGCAGTTGCTTCTACCAATGCCGTTAATGTATCTAGAATAAAACCTTTTAAGGATAGAAATCAAGAGTTGGTATTTGATCGTTTTTTAACAACGGTAAACTACAGCAATCAAAACTCTAAGGGGTTTGTCTTAACAGATGGAGATGTGGTAACCGTGCAAGAAATTTTAACCAAACAAAAAAATAAAGTATTTATTGAAGGAAATGTAAATGCTCCGGGAAGCTATGCCTTAGATATTTATAAAGATTTAAAAACCTTAATTAACACAGGTGCTAAAGGAGTATCTATCAATACGTATTTTCAAAAGCTAGACATCAATAGTGAAGATAGCCAAGGAAACTTATCTTTTAAAACGTACAATTTATCAAGTGTGTTAAATGATAAGGTTACCGTTGCACTGCAAGAAAATGATCGTATTAAAATATATTCCTTAGAAGAGGTTCGAGGAGAGCAAACAGTTACTATTTCTGGGTTTGTTTCGGAACCGAAAACTGTTTTTTGGAGTAAGAATCTATCTATTTTTGATTTAATTTTCCAATCAGTCTCCTATGATGAATTGGAATTTCAATCCAAAGTATTAACGAGTCGTTTAGATTTAAAGAGGTTTGATGAACAGACCGGCTTATACAATTTATCTCAATACAGCATAGATAAGTTAGAAGACCTAAAAACTACCTATTTAATGCCAAAAGATGAGGTAGTCTTATACACCAAGTCTGTGAGCGAAGATATCGCTCCTACATTCAGAGTATTAGGAAGGGTAACTGATCCAGGAGAGTTTTCTTTAGGAAACTCTATGTATGTAGAGGATGCTATTCTGATGGCAGGTGGGTTTTTAAATGATGCTGAAAAAACTTATGTAAATATCAATAGATTAGATAGAGACATAGAGACAGGAAGTTATTCTGAGTTAGAAACCTATCAAGTAGATATGGATTATCTATTAGGTATTACAAAAACACCTAGCAATCCTTTCATACTACAAAATAAAGACATTGTAACGGTTTTCGCTCCTATCAGGGCCTTTGAACAACCTGTAATTTCAGTTAGAGGAGAGGTTAAGTATCCTCAGAACATTGTTCTTGATAATGATCAAGTTTCTATGAAAAAAATAATTGATTTAGCTGGTGGTTTCACTACTAATTCTAATATAAAAAGCTCCTACATTGTTAGAGATAGCCTTAAGCTATTTGTAGATATAGATAAAAGCTTAAAAAGCCAATCAACGTTTTTAATAGATGAGGATATCCTGGTGATCGGTTCTGATTTAGACCCTATAAAAACTTCAGGAGGTCTTGTAAACCCTACCATCTTTAGTTGGGACAAAGGAAAGAAGGCTAAATATTATATTAAAAAATCTGGAGGAACTAAAAAACGTATCGAAAGTATGGTGGTGCTTCAAGCTAATGGAAAATCAGAAAAAATAGGATTATTTAAGAATCCAACAATATATCCTGGAGCTCAAATTATAGTAACAGAAAAGCCTGAGAAAATAGATGATGGTAAAAGTAAATTTTTAGATGATTTTGTAAGAATATTTGGAGTGGTCACAGGAGCCTTAACAACTATAATTTTAACTAAAAATTTATAGAGGTATGAATAGTTCTCAACAAACACATTCAGAAGCAGAAGATCAAATAGACATCATTGCCCTAGTCTCTAAAGTTTGGGTGGGTAGAAAATTTATCATCAAATCAGCTGTTATTGCAGCTGTTATTGGTGTTCTAGTAGCCATTCTTACTCCAAATACGTATACAGCTTCTTCCATGTTTACACCAAACTCTAGTGGTAGTTCGTCCGGAGGTGCAAGTGGATTAAAAGGACTGGCCTCATTGGCAGGAATTAACATTGGTTCTAGTATGGAGGGCGCTAAAGAGATTTCTCCCATGTTGTACGGTAAAATCTTGGAGAGTTACACCTTTAAAAAAGAATTGTTAAAGGCGCCTCTGAAAAATTTAGGAGAGGTAACCTCTCTTAGAGATTTTTTTGAACAAGAATCTTCCTCTTCTTCTTTTTTTGGAACAGTAAAAGAGTACACTATTGGCTTGCCATCAAAAATTATTGGATGGTTCAAATCTGACACCAAAGAAGCTTCTTTACAATCTGTAGAAGGTATGAATACTATCTCTGAAGAAGAATTTGAGTATTTTAAAGAGATCGATGAAATGTTGACTCTAAACATCAATGACAAAGATGGGTATTTGGAAATTTCAGCCACTAGCAAGCTTCCCCAACTAGCGGCGCAATTGGTGAAGAATGGAGAAAATATCTTGCAAAATCAAATCATCGCTATTAAAACCAAGTCTAGTTCTGAGTTATTAGCTTATCTAGAAGAACAATATACCATCAAGAACAAGTTATTAATTGAAGCACAAGATAATTTGGCTAATTTTAAAGATAGGAATTTAAACATCTCTAGAAGTAGCTTTTCGAATGCACAAACTCGTTTAGAGGCAGAACTTCAAGTAGCTACTTCCGTTTTTCAAAATGTGGTGACTCAGTTAGAGCAAGTAAAATTGCAAGTGGCTAAAGATACCCCAGTATTTTCTTTTTTGAAGCCAGTGGTGGTTCCAACAGAAAAATCTGCTCCAAAACGAAGTCTCATTGTAATTATCTGGTTGTTTTTGGGAGTAGTTATCAGTATTGGTTATTTGTTAGCCAAAGAACCTCTGTTAGAAATGATGAAACAAATTAAAAGCAATCCATCATAAATGATTACCCTAGATTCTAAGAAATGGTTTGTAGTTTATACAAAACCTAGAAACGAGTTAAAAGTCTCACAAAGACTTTCGGTTTTAGGGGTAGAGAACTATACTCCAACAAAAACAGAAGTTAGGCAATGGTCTGATAGAAAGAAAAAGATACTAGTGCCTTTATTACCCTCTATGGTGCTTGTGAGCATTCATGAAAAGGAGGTAAACAAGGTATTTGAAGTTGCCGGAGTGGTTCGATATTTATTTGAGAACCAAAAACGAGCCGAAGTTTCCAATGAAGAAGTGTTGGCAATGAACTATTATTTAGAGAACACCTATTACTCAAATAAAAAAGAGTTAGCGGTAGGTGAAACGGTAAAAGTTCCATTATTAGAAAAGGAAGCAACTGTACTCTCTATAAAAGGAAAAAAATGCTTGGCTCAGTTAAGAAAACTAGGAGCTGTTGTATCATTTCAACTGAATTAATCAGTTGTTTTTTTTGTGTACCAATTTCCATTACTGTGAGTAGTGACGGCGAAGCCGTGTCATAGAGCAACATAAATAGCTTTTTTAAAAGCTAAAAAAACTAAATTGACTACCGGTGGTAGTCGAGAAAAATATAAGTTATGAAAGTAGGAATCACCTTTTCAACCTTTGATTTATTGCATGCTGGGCATGTAAAGATGTTAGAGGAAGCTAAACGTCAGTGTGATTATTTAATTGTAGGGTTGCAGTTAGACCCTTCAATTGATCGTCCTGAGAAAAATGCACCTTCACAGTCGATAATAGAGCGGTATATTCAGCTCAAAGGATCAAAGCATGTAGATGAAATTGTACCATACGTATCGGAGCAAGATTTAGAAGATATTTTACGTTCTTTTAAATTGGATGTTAGAATTATTGGAGACGAGTATAAGGAAAAGAACTTTACAGGTAGAACGTATTGTGAAGAAAAGGGAATAGAGCTCTATTACAACGCTAGAGATCACAGATTCTCTTCAAGTGGGCTTAGAAAACAAGTAAAAATAGCAGAAAACAAATAAGAAATGAATAAGTCAACTAAAATATACATTGCTGGTCACAGAGGCATGGTTGGTTCAGCAGTTTGGAGAGCACTAGAATCCAAAGGATATTGTAATTTGATTGGAAAAACTAGCGCTGAACTTGATCTCAGAAATCAACAGGCAGTTACTAATTTTTATAAAAAAGAACAGCCCGAAGTAGTCATCGATGCTGCTGCAAAAGTTGGAGGCATACTTGCCAATAATGATTTTCCATATCAATTTTTAATGGAGAACATGCAGATTCAAAACAATTTAATAGATGGCGCTCACAAGGCGGGTATTGAAAATTTTATTTTTTTAGGAAGCTCTTGTATCTATCCTAAGTTTGCTCCACAACCTTTAAAAGAAGAATACCTACTAACAGATTCTTTAGAACCTACGAATGAGTGGTATGCCATAGCAAAAATAACTGGAGTAAAAGCATGTCAAGCGATACGCAAACAATATAACAAAGAGTACGTGAGTTTAATGCCTACCAACCTATACGGTTCTTTTGATAATTTTGACCTCAAATCCTCGCATGTATTGCCAGCAATGCTTCGTAAATTTCATGAGGCTAAAATAAATAACCATTCAGATGTAACACTTTGGGGAAGTGGAACTCCAATGCGAGAGTTTTTGTTTGTTGATGATATGGCAGAAGCGGTGGTGCATACCTTAGAAAACAATTTACCAGAATATTTATACAATATAGGTACTGGAAAAGATATTATGATAAAAGAATTAGCTGAGACGATACAGTCAGTAACAGGACACCAAGGGAAAATTCTTTGGGATGCTAGTAAACCAGATGGTACGCCAAGAAAATTAATGGATGTTTCCAAAATGGCAGAAACCGGTTGGAAGTATTCAACAGAGTTAGAATATGGTATACAAAAAACCTATGAGTGGTTTCTAGAAAATATAAATAGTATTAAAAAAGTTAAATTAGACGTTAATTAAACATATGAAAGTTGCACTAATAACAGGAATTACAGGGCAAGATGGTTCTTACTTAGCAGAATTATTATTAGAAAAAGGTTATGAAGTTCACGGAATCAAAAGAAGAGCTTCTTCATTAAATACAGACCGTATTGATCATTTATATCAAGATCCCCACCACCCTAATCAGCGCTTAAAGTTGCACTATGGAGATTTAACGGATTCTTTGAATATCACTAAGATTATTCAGACCTGTCAGCCAGATGAAATTTATAACTTAGGAGCGATGTCTCATGTAAAGGTTTCTTTTGATACTCCTGAATATGTAGGAAATGTAGACGGTTTAGGGACTTTACGTATTTTAGAGGCAGTACGTTTGCTAGGCTTAGAGAAAAAAACTAGAATTTATCAAGCCTCAACCTCTGAATTGTATGGAGGGATGCCTGAAAATAAAAATGAAAAAGGATTTTATGATGAAAATTCTGCATTCTATCCGAGATCACCATACGGAGTTGCAAAAATCTATGGTTTTTGGATTACCAAAAACTATAGAGAAGCATATAATATGTTTGCTTGTAATGGAATTTTATTCAATCACGAGAGTCCTAGAAGAGGAGAGACTTTTGTAACCAGGAAAATTACCAGAGCAGTATCAAAAATTGCTCTAGGATTACAAGATAAATTCTTCTTAGGGAATTTAGAAGCTAAACGTGATTGGGGGCATGCGAAAGACTATGTTAAAATGATGTGGATGATTCTTCAGTCAGAAGAACCAGAAGATTGGGTGATAGCAACAGGAAAGACCACTACGGTTAGAGATTTTGTAAGCATGTGTTTTGCAGAAGTTGGTATGGAATTAGAATTTACAGGAGCCGGTGTCTATGAAACAGCGACAGTTGTTAAGTGTAATAACCCTGAATTTCAAGTTGAATTAGGAAAAGAGGTTTTGAGTATAGATCCTGCTTATTTTAGACCAACAGAAGTAGATTTATTAATTGGAGACCCTACAAAAGCAAGAGAGAAATTAGGATGGATTCCAGAAAACGATTTAGCGTCGTTAGTGAAAGACATGATGCAATCGGATGTGAAATTGATGCAAAAAGATCATTACTTGAAGGCAGGAGGTTATAATTACTCAAATTACATTGACTAAAAAAATGAAAAAAGTTAAAAATATTTGTTGCCTAGGAGCTGGTTATGTTGGTGGGCCTACAATGTCAGTAATTGCATTAAAATGCCCTGAAATTAAAGTAACAGTTGTTGATTTAAATGCAGAACGTATTGCGGATTGGAATAGTGACGATTTAAATAAATTACCTATTTACGAGCCAGGATTGGCAGAAGTTGTAGACCAAGCACGTGGTAAGAACCTGTTTTTTTCAACCGATGTTGATAGTGCAATATCAGCAGCAGACATGATTTTTATTGCTGTAAACACACCAACCAAAACCTATGGTGAGGGAAAGGGAATGGCTGCAGATTTAAAATTTGTAGAGTTGTGTGCTCGTCAAATAGCGGAAATTTCAACTAACGATAAGATAATTGTTGAAAAATCAACATTACCTGTTCGTACTGCACAAACGTTACAAACCATATTAGATAGTAATGGAAACGGTGTAAATTTTGAAGTGCTTTCTAATCCAGAATTTTTAGCAGAAGGTACTGCTATTGAAGATTTGTTATTTTCGGACAGGGTGTTAATTGGAGGCCAGCAAACTCCTAGTGGAAAAGAGGCAATACAATCTTTAGTAGATGTATATGCACATTGGTTAAGTCCAAAACAAATATTAACGACTAATGTATGGTCATCAGAGTTGTCTAAACTAACAGCCAATGCTTTTTTAGCACAACGTATTTCTTCAATAAATGCTTTGTCTGCATTGTGTGAAGCTACGGAAGCTAATGTTGATGAAGTTGCTAATGCAATTGGTAAAGATAGTAGAATTGGATCTAAATTTCTAAAAGCATCTGTCGGCTTTGGAGGCTCCTGCTTTCAAAAAGATATTCTGAATCTGGTTTATTTATGTCGTCATTTTAACCTTCCAGAAGTTGCAAATTATTGGGAACAGGTAATAATTTTAAATGATTATCAAAAGCACCGCTTTGCAAAAAAAATAATTAACACATTATTTAATACAGTAAGTGGAAAGAAAATCGCGTTTTTGGGTTGGGCATTTAAAAAGAATACTAATGATACAAGGGAGTCTGCATCAATCTATGTCGCTGAGCGTTTAATAGAAGATGGTGCAAAAATACATGTATATGACCCTAAGGTTTCTCGTGAGAAAATTAAAAGTGATATGTGTAATTTGTGGGAATTAAAGGGTATTAACGAAGATGTTATACTTGGCAAGCTAGCACAAATTATTGTGCATGATGAACATTCTGAAGCTGTTGATAATTCGCATGCTATTGCTATACTTACCGAGTGGGATGAATTCAAAAAATATGATTGGATTTCTATTTATAAAAAAATGTATAAACCTGCATTTTTATTCGATGGTAGAGGGATTTTAGATAGTGATAAGTCTAAAGAAATAGGATTTGATTTTTATTCAATAGGAAAATAAATTAAAGAAATGAAAAAAATTTTAGTTACTGGTGGGGCTGGTTTCGTAGGTTCACATCTTTGTGAAAGATTATTAAAAGAAGGAAATGAAGTTATTTGTTGTGATAATTATTTCACAGGAAGAAAGCAGAACATATTTCATCTATTAGATAATAATAATTTTGAAGCAGTAAGACATGATATAGTAAACCCTTATTATGCTGAAGTTGATGAAATTTATAATCTCGCTTGTCCAGCATCACCACCATTTTATCAAGAAAACCCTATTAAAACGATGAAAACATCAGTATTAGGAGCCATAAATATGTTAGGTCTTGCAAAAAGAACTGGAGCAAAAATTTTACAAGCTTCTACCAGTGAAGTTTATGGTGATCCAACTGTACATCCTCAGCCCGAATCCTATTGGGGTAATGTTAATCCTATTGGAATAAGATCTTGCTATGATGAAGGGAAAAGATCTGCTGAGACTTTATTTATGGACTATCATAAACAGAATAAAGTTAAAATTAAAATTATTAGAATTTTTAATACTTATGGACCCAAAATGAATCCTAAAGATGGCAGAGTTGTGTCAAATTTTATTATGCAAGCACTAAATAATGAAAACATAACTATTTATGGCGATGGAAGTCAGACCAGAAGCTTTCAGTATGTTGATGATTTAGTTGAAGGAATGATTCGTATGATGGGCTCCGGAAATAATGTAATAGGTCCAATTAACTTAGGAAACCCTGATGAATTTACCATGTTAGAGTTAGCCAAATTAATTATAGAGCTTACCAACTCTAGTTCAAAATTATCTTTTAAAAAATTACCATTAGATGATCCTAAAAGACGAAAACCAGATATAACTTTAGCTAATCAAAATTTAAATGGTTGGATGCCAAAAACAAAATTAAAAAAAGGATTAATTTCTACTATTGAATCCTTTAGTAAACAAATTAGTTGATGAAAAGATGAGTAAATTAATTTTATATCAACTTATTTCATTCCCTTTTTTAATTATAGCTACATCTCAAAATAATATTGAAATAGAAATTTTTTGTATTTTAATAGGTGCTTTATCAATTTTAATAATTGGTAAGTTTGATTCAATTTCAATTATTATTGTTTTAAGTTTAATTTATTCATGGATTTTATCAACTAAAGGCCTAGAAAGTGATTATGCCGATTACTATATTGAATTTGAAAAAGCTAATAATATTAGTTTCATCGAATATATTTCAATGAATATGAAATCTCCTATTTTTTATTCAATTTTTTATGTTGGGAATCAATTGAATCTTACTTTTAGAACTTTAGTTGGATTGATTGTTTTTTTTCTTAACGCTGTATACTTTGACGTTTTCAAAAATATATTTTCAAATAAAAATTTTAAAATCGCATGTGTTTTACTGCTACTTTATTTTCCAATATTTGACTCGAGTAATCATCTTTTTAGGCAACATTTGGCTACAATTATTGTTATTTGGGGTTTAGTTAGATTTAACGGAATTATAATTTTTATTGCTGTTTTTTCACATCTGACATCAGTAATTTTCACCCCACAGTACTTGATTTACCTAAAGAAAAAGCATATAATTTATTTAGGGTTGTCTTTTGGGTTATTTTTAATAATGTTTTATGAATTTATACTGACTTTTGTTCAATCATTTATTGTTGATCGTGTTATAAGTAAAAACATTGTTGAATTAGAAGCTTTAAATTTGTTCTCTTATTTAGTAATAATAGTTTCAATTATCCCTCTTTATAATTTAAAATACAGAAGACTATTTATCTTACCGATTATAATTTTTTTATTAGTAATGATTATTTTAAGAGATAATTCAGAATTAGTATTAAGGTTTTCTAAATATTTTCATTATTTAATACCTATTGCATTGGTGATTATTTCTTCTAGCTTTGCATCTTATTTTAAGCAAAATAAAAGAGTTTACAACATAATAGTTTCTATTTTTATAATCTCTTTATCCTTATATTTTAACTATAAATTATTTTTAAATCCAAACTGGGTATATTTTAATATTTAATAAACTAAAACCTTACATTTAATAAATTAAAAAAAAATTGAAAATTCAAAAAATAGTACTCATAGGTTTTAATCGATCTCATTTATTAATACAAAATTATAAGTACATTAGATCTCATTATAATGGACTAATTGATTTATATATAGATGGTGCTCGTGAAAACAATTACAATGATCAAGATGAGCAAAATAAAATGAAAATATTCTTTAGCTCCTTAGTTGACGATAATTTAATAGAAAACTATTCAGATTTAAATAGAGGTTGTAGAAATGGAGTTATTTATGCTATTACAGAGTCTTTTAAATCATCTAATAATTGTTTAATTATTGAGGATGATTGCTTTGTTAGTCCTACATTTTTTGATTGTTTTAATTATTTTTTAGATCAACAAGAAAAAAACTTAGTTGTTGCAGCGCAGTGTCTCTTCAATTCACCGAAATCACTTCAATATTATATAAGTCACAGTATACAAGTTTGGGGTTGGGGTTGTACTAAAGATGTTTGGGAGGGTTTTATAAATAATAATCCAGAGGATTTATTTAAGTTTTGGAACGATGAATTCAAAGGAAACTTTTTCTTTAAATGGACTAATTTTATTAAATCATTAATAGCAGAAAGTATTAATACCTGGGATTACTCTTTTAAGTCTTATTTGATATCTAAAGATATTAAAACAGTCTCTTTTAATAAAAATATGGTTGATAATAAGGGCTTTGATTCAGGAACTCATAAAACTACTAAAAGTAAAATCCCTTTTTTTACAAATAAAATTGTACCAACTAATATTATATTAAACCAAAAATTAATTAAAAAATTCAACAACAAAGAATTTTTATCTATAAAAAATATTTTTATAGCAATATCTAATTATTTTTTATTTCAACTTGGATTTTTTCGAATAGGAAAAAAATTAAAACCAGTAAAATCTCTGCAAAAATAATTTATGCCCTTAATAATTGACAAAATATTGCGAGCTGTTATTGGTTTGCTGTTTTTTTTACACTGTAGTGAAAGCTTAGAAACTTTAGAATATAATGAGATTATATTTGATAGTTTTATTTTAGGTTTGGTCTCTGTTGTTTCGCTATTAAGCTATAGGGCCTTTGTTTTTTTAAATAATATTCCTTCAAAGAAAGATGGTTATTTTATTGTATCTATTTATATAATTGGGTCAATAGTTCTTTTTTTGTTAAATAATCAATGGTGGTTTACCTTGTTTCTACTTCCTTTATCGAAAGGTTCATATTATTTAGAAAAAATACAGCCCAAGAGTTTTTATTTGATAAATTATATATGGTTAATAATATCTGGTTGTTTAGCATTTATTAATCCCTTTTTATTTTTTTTACTAATTATTCCAAACATTGCTTCAGGCTTATTTTTATTTCTAAGGCTATTTTTAAATAAAAGTAGGGTTTTACAAAACTTTTCAAGGAGTAGTTTAATTGGTTTTTCAACACCTTTGTTATTAAATGTGGTACTAATTTCAATTTATACGAAATTAGATGTTTTTTTAATTGAATCTTTAGTTGAGAGTGATAATTTTAAAATGAATTATTTTAATTCAGTTAAAGTCGTAGATTATGTAATTATGCTACCAATTGTGTTTATCTCTTATTCTTTTCGTTATTGGGGTGTTAATAATTTAATAAAATCGTATTACTATGACTATAGGTTCATAATAATAGTGTCTTTACTTATTACCCTTTTAGCTTTTTTTTCTGCTGAAATAATTAATATGTTTTTTACTATCGATATATATGCATTTCAACTATACAGTCTCGCTTTACCCTTCGTTGTTGTAAATACAATAAGAAATACCGTACATCTGCTCACTAATAAAAATTGGAGAGTTACATTATTTTCTATTGTTTCCGTCGTTTTAAATTTAGGACTGAGCTTAATTTTTTATAATTCTATAGGTGATTACAGCTTTCTCTATGGTACCATAATTACACAATTCACTCTTTTTTTGTTCAGTATTGATATTATTAAAAAGAATTCAATATTAATTCAGAAAAAAGAAAATATAAAACATGAATTTGAACTTTAAATTTTATTCAATGAAACATCAGATAATTTAAAAAAAAGATTCATATTTAACTCAATATTGAAAAAATTAATTACGAAAATTTAATGAAATAAAGTATTTGCGTGATTAATAGACGTGAAGAATACTAACTATAAGAAACAAATAATACTAGATTTGAAAATTAAAAAACCAACATTAATAAATTTACCCATAACTGAAGTTTGTGATTCCAAATGTGTTATGTGTAACGTATGGAAAGATGATAAAGAGGATGCTTTTACTCCAGAAATTTTAAGAGAAAAGTTTAGCAATCCATTTTATGATAATGTAAAGCACCTGGGTATTTCTGGAGGAGAGCCTACTTTAAATCCTAATCTTTACGAAAATATTAAAGTTATTTTAGAAGAGTTGAAAGGTCTTAAGACTTTGTCAATGACAAGTCACGGTTTTCATACAGATAAACACAAGGCTTTACTTCCTGGAATAAAGGAAATTTGTGATTTAAATAATGTTAATTTCGGATTAAACATTTCATTAGATGGGATTGAGGAGGTTCATTTGAGAATTCGAAGAATAAAGGATGCTTATAAGAAAACTACTTCAACAGCATTTTATGCAAAGAGCATAGGTATACCTGTCCAATTACAAACTACAGTCTCACGTGATAATGTTTATAATATTGTAAAAATTAGAGAATTTGCTATTAAAAATGGTTTTGAATCTATTTTTAGGGTTGCAACAGAAATATCTAGACTTTATAATAAGAACTTACAAGAAGGGATAGCACTAAACTTTAAGCAAAAATCTTTTTTCGCTGATTTTTTAAGAGACGAAAGAACCTTAAATGCTTGTAATTCGGTTGGTAGAAGATTATTTTATTCAGATTTATCGGAAAGATTGATTACCGGTAAAGAAAGAAAAGCACCTTGTAGCTTTCAATCAACAGGTTTATTTTTATCCCCTGTTGGAGATATATATAATTGCTCAATTAGTGAAAATAAGTTAGAAATAGATTCCGAAAATTTAACGAAGTCAATTGAGTCAGAAACAAATACTGAAATTCTTAAAGATCTACTAGATACAAAATGTAAAACTTGTCTTCATGATCAAAGTGGGAGATGGCCGTTATATCACTATTTAAAAGTACATAATAAAACTAGAAAACATTACTTAAAGCTGTTGAAGTATTATTCGGCGATTAAACTGTTTAAAGAAATATTATTCAACTTTAAGTTTAAACGAAAAACACCTTTAGTAAATACTAATAAGTTTTTGATAATTGGTATGTATGGAGGAGAGCACGTTGGAGATGCTGCAATTTTAGGAGGAGTAATTTTAAGACTCCAAAATAAATATAAAATTAAAAATTTCGATATATTAAGTATTCGTAAAGATAGGACAGAGTGTTGGGTTGAAAATCTTGATCTTCCTGGGAATATAAATGTAATTAGTAATAAAGATAAAATAGATTCAATAATTTACGATAAATTAGTACTGGCTGGAGGACCAATAATGAATATTCCTATTCTTTTACTTAATCATTTGAAAATTATAATGCAATTTAAAGGAAATAATAAACCTTTCTTAATTGAGGGCGTTGGATATGGACCTCTTAAAACATTTTTAAGTAATTTTTTAGCTAAAAAAATTATTAAAAAAGCTAATGAGATTTCTTTAAGAACTAATGAAGATTTTAAAAAAGTTAGTCATTTTAGAAAGGACTGTATTGAAACATATGATCCAGCATTTGATTACTTAGAGTACCATTTGAAAATAATTAAAAAAAGTACAGACAAGTTTTTAAATAATATTTTGAAAGAACAAGAAAAAAAGATTTGTGTTATAAATTTAAGACCTCTTGATAAAACATATAATTCAGGTATTCAAGTTTCCAAAGTTGAAGATGAAATGCTGACTAGTTTAGTCAATTTATTAGATAATTATTCTGAGAGTATGAAATTTGTTTTTATGCCTATGAATTCTGATCAGTTTGGTTATTGCGATTTAGAAATTGCATACAAATTGGAAGATAAATTAAAAGAAAGAAATTTAGATATAGAATATTTAATTTGGGAAACAGAAACGACAATTAATGACTGTTTACTATTATTGAATAAAGCTAGCTTAACAATTTCCATGAGGTTTCATGGCTGTATTTTTTCTTTAAGTACAGATACTCCAACAATTGGAATAGATTATTCAACATTAGAAAAAGGAAAAGTATTTAACTTATTTAAAAATAAAAATAAAGAGGACCAAGTTGTTAATATAAGTAGTTTTAAAGAAGATTCTTTGATTAGGATTGCTGAAAAATTAATATAATGAAAAAAATACTCTTTATTTTTCATTTACCACCACCAATCCATGGATCTTCCATGGTTGGGAAATATATCAAAGATTCAGAAATTATTAATAATACTTTTAATTCAAAATATATAAATCTTACTACTTCAAAAAAAATAGATGAAATAGGTAAAAAACCATTGTTGAAAGTAAAACGCTATATAGGTATTTTATTTTCTGTATTTAAAGCCTTAACACAATTTAAGCCAGAAGTCGTTTATTTAGCTATTACCGCAAAGGGAGTTGGATTTTATAAGGATTTTCCTATAGCTATTTTGGCAAAACTATGGGGTAAAAAATTAGTTTTACATTACCATAACAAGGGAGTAATTAATAGACAGCAGAACCTTATTGACCATTTTATGTACAGGTCTCTATTTAAAAATACAAAAGTGATTCTTTTATCTGAAAGTTTGTATTATGATGTAAAAAAGTATGTTAAAAAAAATGATGTTTTTTACTGTCCAAATGGTGTACCTACTATCAAGTTTACTAAAGTAAAAACAAAAAAATCAAAAGTCAGTCAATTACTATTTTTGTCAAACTTAATTGAAAGTAAAGGGGTTTTTATTCTTTTAGATGCACTGAAACTTTTAAAAAAACAAAATATTAAGTTTCAATGCAATTTTGTAGGTGGCGAAGGTAATATTACAGATGAAATATTTAGAAGTAGATTAAATGAGCTACAATTAAACGAAAATGTATCTTATTTAGGGAAAAAATATGATAGACAAAAATATTACATATTTGAGCAGTCCGATATATTTATATTTCCTACTTTTTATCATAATGAATGTTTTCCTTTAGTTCTATTAGAGTCTATGCAGTTTGGTTTACCAGCTATTTCTTGTAACGAAGGAGCTATTTCCGATATAATTGAAGATGGTAAAACAGGTTTTGTAATAGAAAAAAAAAATTCAGAAATTTTAGCTGAAAAAATAAAGTGGTTAATTGATCACCCTAATTATGCAAAAATAATTGGGGACAATGCAACCGAGAAGTTTTATAAAAATTATACATTAGATATTTTTGAAAGGCGACTAAAAAAAATATTAAATATAATTTAACAAAATAAACCTTATTTTATCAAAAATAACGAAAATGAATTTTCCTAATAAGACAGCATTAAGTTTTAGAAAAAAATATTTAATTAATAATCAAATAAATTCAGTATATTTTGTAGACCTTCAAAGTTTCTGCAGATCACTAATAGATAAAGAATATTCGAAAATAATAAATTCAAAAAAAAGTGTTGTTTTTTCCGATGGTTTTAGTGTTCACGAAATCTTAAAAAGAAAAGGATCTGTTTATTACCCTGGTCCAGATTTTTTTAAGCAATTAATTAAAGATGTAGATAGTTTATTGTTCTTAGGGCCAAATAAAAATAGTTTAGAAAAATTAAAAAATATTTTACAAAATAAAGGTTTAAATGTTAAGATTGATTCAATAGATATTCCTATTTACGAAAATATTGCAGAACTCGATATAGGAAGTTTAATTAATGAGATAAATAAGAAAGATATTAAACATGTAGCTGTAATACTTGGTTGCCCTAAGCAAGAAGTTTTAATTAATAAATTGGCTAATAAAGATAATAATTATATATTTTATGGGTTAGGAGCTGCATTTAATTTTTTTATAGAGTCAGAGAAAAGAATACCTGAAATATTTAGAAAATTTAAAATTGAATGGTTTTTTAGATTATTAATTCATCCAAAGAAACAAATCCCTAAATATATTTTAGTATTTAAATCAATTCCTGCCCTTATAAGGTATTGTTTAAAATATTAAAGTTACCCAAAGAAAAAAATTAGTTTAGTTCTAAAAATTTTAACATTTTTATTAAATTTTATATGAAAGTAAATAACCCTTTTTATGATTTAGTTTATAAAGAAATAGTTATCGAAGATATAAATCTTATTTCAAATTTTTTAAATAAAACCTTTGAATCAAAAAAATTCACACATGATTATTTGCATAATATTTATTTTAAAAATGATTCAGTAGTAGGATTTAATATCTTTCATGATAATATAATTATCGCACATTATTGTGTAGTAAAAAGAAAATACTCTTATGATTCATCAACTATTTGTGTTGGCTGGAGCATTAACACTGCAGTAGCTAAAGAGTTTCGAGGTAGTGGTTTTTTTGAAGATTTAGCTACAAAAACATATAAATTATCTAAAAAGAAAGGTATCCAAGTTATTGTTGGAGTTGCCAATAGAAAATCGACTAGGTTATTTATAAAAAAATTAGGTTTTGTTGATAAAGGTAATATTCGTTGGAATTTAGATTTGCTTAATTTTTATAAAAAAAGAACGGTATTTCCAAATGACTTTAATCATAATTTTACTAAAATTATAAAAATATTTGGTAATAGATATTTAATGAAACTTCCCTTTATTAAGGTTTATAGTAATAATAAATATTCTATTTTAAGTTTATATTTAACAAGTCGTCAGTCTAAATTTCGTTTAGGTTTGCAGTTACCTCAAAATTGGTTTAAATCTAATTGGCAGGTTATTGCATTGAATTTATTTGATAATGATAAAATTATTAATAATTTTATTAATAATTTTAGTATTGATATCCTAGAAAGTGATACGTTTTAAAATGGATAAATAATTATTAAGCATAAACCTATCTGAAAGATTACAGCGATTTTTAGATATTCTTTTCAATTATTCTAAATAAAAAACAACTTATATTTGGCTACAAATAAATACTTAACAGACTTACTTCATTAATAAATTAATTTAACTCACACAAATAATAAATTTAAAATTATGAAAAATCAATTTTTGGATAACTTTAATGAGATTTTAGATGATGAACCTAACTTTAAACTAGAATTGAATTCCAAATTTCGAGATTTGGATGAATGGGATTCATTAACGGCCCTTTCATTAATAGCTATGTTGGATGAGGAATATAAGATAACAGTTACTGGTGATCAAATAAAAAAATTAGAGACACTAGGTGATATTTTTAATCTTTTAAAGTAGTGAGTATTTTTGAATCTGCATTTAGTCTAAAAAACAGAAAAATTCTTATTACTGGAGCATCCTCAGGAATTGGTCGGGAAATAGCAATAATAGCTGCTAAACATGGAGCTATTATATATGCTGTAGGTAGAAATCAGAAAAAATTAAATCTACTTAAAGATAAAATTGGTAATAAAAAGTGTAAAACATTTTCTGTTGATTTAACAGATATAGATAACGTAACAAAATTAATAGATACTATTGATAGTATAGATGGTTTAGTTAATTGTGCAGGTTTAATAAAAATGTCACCTTACAAATTTATAACTCAAAATTCATTTTCCGAAATTTTTGATATAAACGTTAAGGCTCCTGTTTTTTTTACTACAATGTTATTAAAGAAAAGAAAAATTAATAACTCGAGTTCTATAGTTTTTATAAGTTCAATTAATGGAAGTTGCATTGGAGCCAAAGGTTTTACATTGTATTCAACAAGTAAAGGAGCTATATCTGGTTTGGTGAAATCATTAGCTGCTGATTTATCAAAAATAAAGATTCGTGTTAATGAGATTGCACCGGGAATGATCATTACTGATGGTATTAATTTTATTGAAGAAAATATTTCAAGATCTTCAATTCAAGAAGATATGAGCAAATATCCACTTGGAGGCTACGGCTCTCCGGAAGATGTAGCCAACGGATGTGTCTATTTGCTTTCAGAGGCCAGTAAATGGGTTACTGGTACAAAATTAATTATTGACGGTGGCTTTACATTAAAATAAATTTTTACGGTGGCGTACATTCATTCAATAGATTATTATTTACCTAAAAAAGAATTATCGAATAAGGAGTTATCCTCACAATTTCCAGAATGGAACGTAGAAAAAATTAGTTCCAAGACCGGTATTTCTAAACGTTTCATTTCAGCTGATGATGAATTTGCATCAGATATGGGAGTAAAAGCTGCGAATAAGCTTTTCGAAAAGAATAAATTTGATAGAAGTGCAATAGATTTTTTAATCTATTGTACACAAAGTCCAGATTACCTCATACCTACAACAGCTTGCATCATTCAGGATAAATTGAACTTGAGAAAAGTTGGTGCATTTGATTTTAACCTAGGTTGTTCAGGATATATATATGGACTTTCAATAGCGAAAGGATTAATAGCAGCAGGAATTGCAGAAAATATTTTATTTATTACAGCAGAAACATATTCTAAATTCATTAATGTAAAGGATAAGAGTAACAGAACTATTTTTGGTGATGCAGCTTCAGCGAGTATTATTACAAAGGATAAAGGTATGTGTCGAATAGGGGATTTTGAATTAGGTTCTGATGGTTCAGGTTCTGATAATTTAATTGTGAGATCAAGTGGCGTAAAAGGAACCCAAATAAATAATCAATCAGAAAAAACTGATGAATTTGGAAATATTCATTCAGATAAAGATTTATATATGAATGGTCCTGAAATTTTTAATTTTACAGGAAGTTCAGTCCCAAATTTAATTCACTCCTATTTGTCTAAAGTTAATTTGAGCACAGAACAAATAGATTTATTTGTTTTCCATCAGGCTAATAAATTTATGTTAAATTATTTAAGAAAAAAAACAAAGATTCCTGAAGATAAATTTATTTTAGAAATAGAAAACTCAGGAAATACAGTTTCTTCAACGATACCAATAGCTCTTTGTAATATTTTAGATAAAAACAAAGTTAATTTAGGTTATAAAGTGTTGCTAGCTGGTTTTGGTGTTGGTTATTCTTGGGGAGCTACACTATTAGATTTTTAAAATGTCTTATAAAATAATTTCAAAGTTTTCTTATGAACTATTAGAGAATGAATGGTTCGAAATAAAAGAATCTTTTAACTTAATATTCAAGAAAAATAATAGTATAAATTTCTTTAAGAGTAAGTATACTGATTGTTCTTTGGGATATTCAACTCATGGAATTCTATATTTCAATGATAAAATTGTTGGTTGTTTTACAATTATCCCAAGAGACTATTTAGTATTCAATAAAAAAGAAATAATAGGTTTAGCATGTGATGCATATATACTTGAGGGGCACAGAGAGGATGAATTATTCTTGAGAAAAATATCAGAGTCAGCGATTTCTAAAATAAATGATAAAAAAATTACTAAATTTATTTCTTTACCGAATCCAGGCGCTTATAAGTATTGGAAATATTTATCCAATTGGAAAGACATAGGAGAACTAGATTATTTTGTTTATCCTATTAATTTTAGTAAATTAATTTTTAAGAATTCATTTTTATCTTTTTTAAGTTTATGGTTTTCTTGCATTTTGTCTTTTTTATTTAAAATTGCATATACCTTTTCGAGTAATGTAAAAGAAAAAAATATTTTTATTGAATTTGATGAGTTATCAAAGAAACAACGTTTTAATTTAGAATCCTACAATCATATTAATTTAACTAAGACATCATGGGGTTATTATAGAATATGCCCGGAAGAAGATTTGAATGTAGCTTATATTATTCATATTAATTTTTTGTCAAAAAAAAATATTTCATCTATGATTAATAAAATCATTTTTGAGAATGGCTCTAAAATAGATTTAATAATTTACATAGGAAATTTATCTAATAAGCCCTTAAATTTATTTAAATTACCAAAAAGCAAATATCCTAGAGAAATGTTTTTCACAGGTTTAATGAAGAATAGTCTTAATACTACTGGGTTTTTAAATATTGATAATTGGGATGTTAATCTAGTAAACTTTGATAATAGATAATGAAAATTCTAACCTTTGATATTGAAGAGTGGTTTCACATCTTAGATAATAAAGAAACTAAGTCAATTTCTGAATGGAATAAATTTGATTCTAGAATTCAATTAGGAATGGATATTATATATGATATTCTTGATAACTCAAATTGTTCTGCTACTTTTTTTGTAGTGGGTTGGGTGGCAGAAAAATATCCCAATATTATAAGGGAAATTAGTAATCGTGGTTTTGAGATAGGTAGTCACACACATTTACATCAATTGGCTTATGAGCAAGATCGAAAAACATTTTATAATGATGTTGAAAAGTCAATTAAAACATTGGAGGATTGCACTGGAAAAAAGGTAACTAGTTTTAGAGCGCCAGGTTTTAGTATTACAAAAAACAACAAATGGGCTTTTGAAGTCATCCATGATTTGGGAATCACAAAAGATTGTTCTGTTTTTCCAGCTGGTAGAGCACATGGAGGCTTACCATCTTACAATACAGCAATTCCATCAATTATAGAGTACAATGGAATTAAATTAAAAGAATTTCCAATTAATACGCATACCATTTTAGGAAAGCCCTATATTTTTTCTGGGGGTGGGTACTTTCGATTGTTGCCCTATAAAACTATTGAAAATTGGACACATCAATCTAATTATGTGATGACTTATTTTCACCCTAGAGATTTTGACAGTGAACAACCTCTTGTTCCAGGTCTATCTTTACCTAGACGTTTTAAATCATATATAGGTATAAAAAATTGTAAGCCTAAATTAGAGAAATGGTTAAATAATTTTGACTTTATTGATTTAAATCAGGCAGATTTATCAATTAATTGGGATAAAGTACCAGTAGTAAAGTTATAAACTAAATTGATTATTAATAATCAATCATTAAATATATAAAGAGACAAAAGACTACGGACTGTAGTCTTTTTCTTTTTTAACATACCTCAACTTCATTTTTTAAAACCAGATATTTTTAAAAAGAATGATTAACTTTGAATTATGAAAGGAATCATATTAGCTGGAGGTAGTGGCACACGTTTATATCCAATTACAAAAGGGGTATCTAAACAGTTATTACCGGTGTATGATAAACCTATGATTTACTACCCCTTATCTGTCTTAATGCTGGCGGGTATTCAAGAAATTTTAATTATTTCTACTCCAGACGATTTACCGAATTTTAAAAAGTTGCTAGGAGATGGAAAAGAAATAGGGTTACAATTAAGGTATGCAGAACAACCAAGCCCGGATGGTTTAGCCCAGGCTTTTGTTATTGGGGAGGAATTTATTGGAACCGATGATGTTTGTTTGGTCTTGGGTGATAATATCTTTTATGGTGTTGGTTTTTCGGGGATGTTGCAAAATGCTAGAAAAAATGTAGCAGAGGGGAAATCTACTGTATTTGGATACTACGTAAATGACCCTGAGCGTTATGGAGTAGCAGAATTTGATAAAAAAGGAAACGTAATTTCCATAGAAGAGAAACCAACTAATCCAAAATCAAATTTTGCAGTAGTTGGGTTGTATTTTTATACCAATGACGTGGTTCAAATTGCCAAAAATATCCAACCTTCAGAAAGAGGAGAATTGGAAATTACGTCAGTCAATCAAACTTACTTACAACAAAAAACCTTAAAGGTTGAATTGTTGGGAAGAGGGTTTGCCTGGTTAGATACAGGTACACACGATTCTTTAATGCAAGCTGGGCAGTTTATTGAAACTATTGAAAAAAGGCAAGGTTTAAAAGTGGCTTGCTTAGAAGAAATCGCATATAGAATGAAATATATCAATGCTGAGCAAGTTAGAAAATTAGCTGAGCCTTTGAAAAAGAACGGATATGGTCAGTATCTTCTTAATTTAATTAACTAAATGAAGTTTGTGAATACCCCCATAGAAGGACTTGTGATTATAGAACCTACTGTATTTGGAGATGATAGAGGTTACTTTTTAGAATGTTACAATAAAAAAGAGTTTGAAAAAGCTATTGGTGAAATATCATTTGTGCAAGACAATGAATCTAAATCTTCTAAAGGGGTGTTGAGAGGCTTGCATTTTCAAAAACCTCCCTATGCTCAAGCTAAATTAGTTCGTTGTATAGAAGGTAAAGTATTGGATATTGCAGTAGATATTCGAGATGGATCTGAGACCTATGGACAACATGTTATAGTTGAACTCTCAGGAGAGAACAAAAAACAAGTATTTATTCCAAGAGGATTTGCTCATGGTTTTCTTGTACTTAGTAACACTGCCACAGTTTCTTACAAGGTTGACAATAGCTATGCGCCAGCATATGATGTAGGAATTCGTTGGGATGATCCAACACTAAACATCCAATGGGGAGTCAATGAAAGCGAAGTGTTGGTTTCAGAGAAAGATGCAAAACTTCCATTTTTTTCAGAATTTGAAACCCCATTTACAACATAACATATGAAGGTGTTAATCACAGGGTCGAACGGTCAATTGGGGTCTGAAATCAAAGAGTTAGCCTCTGATTATGAAAACTTGGAATGTATCTTTAGAGACCTACCTGAAATGGATATCTGTGATAAAGAGGTATTAAATACGTTCATTATAGATCAACATATCAATGCGGTGATTAATTGTGCGGGGTATACTGCGGTTGATAAGGCAGAGGAAAATCCTGTAATAGCACAACAGGTGAATGCAAAAGGAGTTTTAAATTTGGTAAATGCCCTAAAAAAAGTAGATGGGAAGTTAATTCATATTTCTACAGATTATGTGTTTGATGGAAACCATTCACAACCTTATAAAGAAACAGATCCAGTAAGCCCAAAAGGTGTTTATGGAGAAACGAAAAGAGCGGGGGAGTTGGCAGTTTTTAATAGCAGTATTGATGCGATAGTAATTAGAACCTCTTGGTTGTATTCAGCATACGGGAATAATTTTGTAAAAACGATGTTACGCTTAGGAAATGTCAAAGAATCTATACAGGTTGTTTTTGATCAGATTGGAACTCCAACCTATGCTAAAGATTTGGCTAAAACATGTTTGGATATTTTAAGTAACGCAGGTTTTACGAATATAAGTAAGAAAGGAAAAATTTATCATTACTCTAATGAAGGAGTT
>Ga0206123_10001357_pt1 | contig 23012 bp, 22 predicted proteins | sample Helgoland_Spring_2_FD_160086 | JGI IMG/M metagenome (GOLD analysis project Ga0206123, IMG submission 160086) | Pelagic subsurface seawater microbial communities from Kabeltonne, Helgoland, North Sea - Helgoland_Spring_Bloom_20160316_1 | ecosystem: Environmental > Aquatic > Marine > Epipelagic ...
TAAGAGATGTAACACCTGAAGCTACCTTAGCTATTAGCGACAAAGAGATGCCTGGATTTGGTGAGCAAATGCGTCAAATTAGCTTAAATTTTGTTCCAACTGCCATCTTATCAAGGCAAGTCGCCGTTATTAGAAAAAGTACTCTTATCATTAATCTTCCAGGTCAGCCTAAGGCGATTGTCGAAACATTAGAAGGCGTAAAAGATAAACAGAATAATATAATAACGCATGGCATTTTTGCTTCGGTAGCTTATTGCCTTGATCTAATCGGTGCTCCATACATTGAGACAAAGGAAGATTTCGTAAGATCTTTCAGGCCAAAGAAGAAATGAAAACTGAATTTGAGCTTATCGAAAAATACTTTAGCAAAAAATCTATGAAAGCTCACAAGGGTATTGGTGACGATGCTGCTTTATTTGAAAGAGATAAGGATAATTATTGGGCAATTTCAACAGACATGCTGAATGAAAAGATTCATTTCTTACCAAATACAAATCCTTATAAACTTGGGTGGAAAGCAATGGCAGTCAATGTTTCTGATATTCTATCAATGGGTGCTTCTCCTATGTTTGCCCTACTCTCAATTGCCCTCCCAAAATCCAATAGTGAATGGCTTAAAAAATTCTCTCAAGGATTCTTTGCTTGCTGCAAACTATACAATGCTGAACTCATAGGAGGAGACACTACAAAAGGTCCCCTATCTATCAATGTTACTGTTTTAGGAAGTGTTAATAAAAAAAATGTTTTGCTTAGATCAGGGGCAAAAATTGGGGATGATATTTGGGTCACAGGAGAGCTTGGGCTTGCAGCTTTAGGGCTAAAAATAGCAAAAAAAAATATAACTGCCCCTAGTACATTGTCAAAAAAATCTATGGATGCTCTTGAAAAACCCGTGCCAGATATGATTGCTATTAAAAAGATTCATTCCTTTTGTAATGCAGGGATAGATGTTTCAGATGGCTTTATAGCTGACTTAAATCATATTTTAAATGCTTCCAAAGTGGGGGCTAAGGTTTTCCTAGATGATCTTCCAATAAATAATTGGTTAAGAAAAAATAAAAAAGTAGATTTAGCTCTTTATGGAGGCGACGATTATCAAACCATCCTGACAGCATCAAAAAAAATGCGGTCTACTATAGAAAAATTAATCAAAAAAAATAAATTAGATATTTCAAGGGTAGGTTTTGTGACTCGAGATAAAAAACTTGTTATGGATGATCATGATAAAGAGATAAAATTAAAAAAAGGTTATGAGCATTTTGAAAATAAATAAACTACTTTTAAAAAATGAGTCCACATTTATTGCGTTGGGATTCGGTTCAGGTTTAGCAAATTTTGCACCAGGCACGATTGGAACATTAGTCGCAATACCCTTATATTACTTTACTCAATTACTCCCTCAACATTATGATTATTTTTTCGTAACAACTCTTTTTTTTATAGGCATTTATGTATCAAACAAAACCTGCCTCATGATGAAAGTTAAAGATCCATCCTGCATTGTGATCGACGAAATAGTGGCATTTCTCGCTCTTTTAATTTACTTTAAACCAAGTTTATTTGAGATGTTTTTTATCTTTTTATTATTTAGAATATTTGATATTTTTAAACCGTTCCCCATTGATATTCTTGAAAAGAAATTTGATGGTGGCTTTGGCATCATGATTGATGATATCGCAGCTGCTCTTTATGCGGCGTTAATAATGATTATTTTTACTAAATATGTTTTCTAAAAAACTTAAAATAATTTCTCATAAATTAGCAAATCAATGTATTAAAAGGAATATTCATCTTGTCACAGCTGAGTCATGCACAGGTGGTCTTTTATCAGCAATATTTACTGAAATACCTGGAAGCTCTAATTGGTTTGATAGAGGTTATGTAACCTACAGCAATAATGCGAAAATAGATTTATTAGGCGTGAGCGAAAAAAATTTAAATAATTTTGGGGCTGTTAGCCAAGAAATTGCCAATGAAATGTCACTAGGGGCTTTAAGAAATAGTGAAGCTAATTTAAGTGTAAGCATTACAGGTATTGCTGGTCCTGATGGTGGATCAATAGAAAAACCTATAGGAACTGTTTTTTTTGCTTTTGCTAATGAAAAAAAAATAATTCTGGAACATAAAGCAAAGTTTAATGGGTCAAGAGAGAAAATTAGAGAAGAATCTATACTTTTTGTATTAAATGAACTCTTGAACCTTACGTTATAACAACAAGTATGAAATAATAAAAAACAATTAAAAACTCTTATCAAAGGTAACCATTTAATGGATGAAAATAAAAGAAAAGCCCTAGATGCAGCTCTTGCGCAAATAGATAAACAGTATGGAAAAGGTTCAGTAATGAGAATGGATGACACCTCAGTCGTGGAAGACATCCAATCAGTCTCAACTGGCTCATTGGGACTTGATATCGCACTTGGAATTGGTGGTTTGCCGAGAGGACGTGTCATTGAAATATATGGTCCAGAGTCTTCAGGAAAAACTTCGCTTACACTCTCAGTGATTGCTCAAATGCAGAAAGTAGGCGGTACAGCTGCTTTTATAGATGCTGAACACGCACTTGATATCCAATATGCAGCAAAACTTGGGGTAAATATTGAGGAATTACTTGTTTCACAACCAGATACGGGCGAGCAAGCACTTGAAATTGCGGACATGCTTGTTAGAAGTGGTTCCGTTGACATTGTTGTCGTAGATTCTGTTGCTGCATTAACACCTCGAGCAGAAATAGAAGGGGATATGGGTGACTCTCATATGGGCTTACAAGCTAGGCTTATGTCACAGGCATTAAGAAAATTAACAAGCAATATTAAAAAAACAAATACTATGGTCATCTTTATCAACCAGCTTAGAATGAAAATTGGTGTTATGTTTGGCAATCCAGAAACAACTACAGGTGGAAATGCACTCAAATTTTACGCTTCTGTCAGGCTTGATATAAGAAGAATAGGCGCAATTAAAAAAGATGATGAAGTCATTGGTGCTGAAACAAGAGTTAAGGTTGTTAAAAACAAAGTTGCGCCGCCATTTAGAAAGGCTGAATTTGATATGCTTTATGGGGAGGGCATCTCTTTAGAAGGCGAAATTATAGATCAGGCAGTTAAATTAAACATCATAGAAAAGTCAGGTTCATGGTACAGCTATAATGGCGATAAAATTGGTCAAGGTAAAGATAATGTCAGAGATTTCCTTAAAGATAATCCAGAAATATCTAAAGATATTGAAAATCAAGTTAGGGATAAATCAAGTATTTCAGCAGAAATTGAAATAGAAGATACAACACCTGAGGATGATGCAGAATCTGAAAAGTAATATTGATAAAAATATTACCTTATTAAAGAAAAGAGCACTTTATTATCTAGGCAAAAGAGAATACTCTCGTCTAGAATTATTTAAGAAAATAAATGCTTATGCTATAGAACTTGAACTTGATAATCAAAATATAAAAGACACACTTAACGATCTTGAAAGTGATAATTGGTTATCAGATCAAAGATTCACAGAGCAATTTATATTTGCAAAAAAAGGTAAATATGGAGCCGAGAAAATTAGATACGAATTGAAAAATAGAGGAGTTAATGAAGATATTATAAATAATGAGCTCTTCAAAATAAAAATAGAGAGTTATTCGCTCGCAAAAAAAGTTTGGTCAAAGAAATTTTCTGAAACTCCAAAGTCATTAGAGGAGAGAGCTAAACAAATAAGATTTCTCCAGGGAAGAGGTTTTGACATAGAATTAATTAAAAAAATCTTATCTGGAAAAAGTTTTGATTAAGCTATGAAAAATAAAATCATCTTAACTGAAAAAGAAATTAGAAATAAATTTCTAGATTTTTTTGCCTCAAAAGGCCATGAAATTGTTCCCTCTTCAAGCTTAGTACCTCATGACGACCCGACATTACTTTTCACAAATGCGGGTATGAACCAATTTAAAGAAATTTTCTTAGGAAATGAGAAAAAAAGTTTTTTGCGTGCAACATCCAGTCAGCGCTGCGTAAGAGCAGGAGGAAAGCATAATGATTTAGAGAATGTTGGCTATACAGCAAGACATCTAACTTTTTTTGAAATGCTCGGTAATTTTAGTTTTGGTGATTACTTTAAAAAAGAAGCTATCACATTTGCCTGGGAGTTATTAACAGAGGTCTATAAAATACCATCTTCAAAATTATCGGTCACGGTATATAAAGAGGATAAAGAGGCTTTCGAAATTTGGTCAAATGAAATAAATTTACCGAAAGATAAAATTATTCTTATTGGAGATAATAAAGGAAGTAAATATGCTTCAGATAATTTTTGGATGATGGGAGATACCGGACCATGTGGTCCTTGCAGTGAGATCTTCTATGACCACGGTGAAGATTATTTTGGAGGCCCCCCTGGATCAAAAGATGAGGATGGTGACCGTTTCATAGAGATCTGGAATTTAGTTTTTATGCAATACAACCGTGATGAATTTGGAAAAATGAATCTTCTACCAAAGCCATCAGTAGATACAGGAATGGGTTTGGAGAGAATTTCAGCAGTTCTTCAGGATGTCCATTCAAACTATGAGATTGATTTATTTAAAAAATTAATTGCTGAGATAGGCAATATTACTAACACTAAAGATTTAAATCATAATTCACTCAAGGTAATTGCAGATCACATTAGAACATCCACCTATCTCATAAGAGATGGGGTGTTACCTGCAAATGAAGGAAGGGGTTATGTTTTAAGAAGAATTATTCGAAGAGCTATTAGGCACGGCTATAAACTGGGTTGTAAGAAACCTTTCTTTAATAAGCTAGTACCTTTTGTTTTAAAGCTTATGGATGACGATAAAAATGTAACAAATTCCAAAATAAAATCTATCGAAAAGGAAATATTTTTAGAAGAGGAGCGTTTCTTTGTTACCATCGAGAATGGTATGTCTATTCTTGATAATGCTATAAAAGAGACTCAAAATAAAAATTTAAAAATGCTTGACGGTGAGATTGCTTTTAAATTACATGACACTTATGGCTTCCCTCTGGATTTAACTGCCGACATTTGCCGAGAAAATAAGATTGACGTTGACATAAAAACATTTGAAATTTCAATGAAATCTCAAAAAACTATGGCACGAGAATCAGGTAAATTCAAACAAATTAAAACCCTAACTTACGAAGGCAAAGAAACAGAATTCCTGGGCTATAAGGAAAATAACTCTTCATCTAAAATTTTAGCAATCTACAAAAATGATGTCGAAGTAGATGAAATCAACAGTAAAGATGAAGCTATACTTATTCTAGATAAAACACCTTTTTATGCAGAATCTGGTGGTCAAGTGGGTGATCAAGGGGTAATTGAGTCTGAGAATGATCAGTTTACTGTCCAAGATACGATTAAAATTAAAAAAAATGTATATGGGCACATTGGTAAGGTTAAATCTGGATCTTTTAGAATAAATCAAAAAATTAAAGCTCAAATTGACATCGAGAGAAGAAATCATATTAAGCGAAATCATTCAGTTACCCACCTACTCCATAAGGCTTTAAAAATTGTACTTGGTGATCACGTTGAGCAAAAGGGTTCGCTTGTTGATAATCTTAAAACGAGGTTCGATTTTTCACATACGAAACCTATTTCAAATGAAGAGCTAAATGAAGTTGAGACTATAGTCAATAATGAAATTTTATTGAATAAAAGAACAAATACCGAAATGATGGCTATAGATCAAGCAAAAGAATCAGGAGCATTAATGCTTTTTGGTGAAAAATATGATTCAGATGTACGTGTACTAACTATTGGAAATAGCATTGAATTATGTGGTGGTACACACGTCGAAAGTACTGGTGATATAGGTCTCTTTAAAATCTATTCTGAATCTGGAGTGGCATCTGGAGTCAGAAGGATTGAAGGTGTTTCTGGCTACAACCTAATGAATCTTTTGAATGAACAAACAGAGTTATTAAATAAGATTTCTAAAGATTTAAATACAAATACCATGGAAATACCATCAAAAATTACCAGCATTCTGACTCAGATAAAAGATAATGAAAAAATACAAAACCAACTCAAATCTCAACTGGCACTTAATCAGACCGACGAATTAATTTCAAAAGCTATCAAAATAAATGATTTTAATTATTTAAATGAGATTATTAATGAGCAAGGGCCTAATGAATTAAGAGGGATGATTGATAAATTAAAACAAAAACTCCAAACAGCAGTTATAATACTAGCCTCAGTAAACGACTCGAATGTAAGTTTTGCTGTTGGGGTCACAGATAACCTTACAGATAAAATTGATGCAGGAACCATTGCTAAAACTCTTGGAGAGAAAGTTGGTGGCAAAGGTGGAGGTAGAAAAAATATGGCAATGGCAGGTGGTACAAATACAAAACTAGTTCATGAAGCGTTCAAACTCGTTCAAACAAGTCTAAGCAAATAAAATATCTTAAAAAATGAGCATTATCGTACAAAAATTTGGTGGTACATCGGTAGCTAATCCTGAAAGGATTAAGGCAGCAGCTAATATAGCAATAAAAACTTATAACCAAGGCCATCAAGTGGTTTTAGTGGTGTCGGCTATGTCAGGCGAGACTAACAAACTGATCAAGCTATGTGAAGAAATGATGCCAAGCCCTGAGTTAAGAGAATATGATTCTATTGTTTCAACCGGTGAACAAGTTACAAGTGGGTTAATGGCAATGGCCTTAATTAATCTAGGATTTAAATCTAAAAGTTACTCAGGCCACCAAGTAAAAATTGAAACTGATGGAGCACACAGTAAGGCAAGAATCTTAAATATTGAAGACACAAATCTAAAAAAAGATTTGAAAAATGGTTTTATTGCCGTTGTTGCGGGATTTCAAGGGGTAGATAAAAAAGGAAATATCACAACACTTGGTCGTGGTGGTTCAGATACAACCGCAGTAGCCCTTGCAGCTGCTCTTAAAGCTGAGGAGTGTCAAATCTATACAGATGTTGATGGAATTTATACAACAGACCCAAGAGTAGTCCCTGAGGCAAAAAAACTTAAATCAGTCAACTTTGAGGAAATGTTAGAAATGGCCAGTCTTGGCTCAAAAGTATTACAAACAAGATCAGTTGAATTTGCAGGCAAATATAAAGTGAAGCTCAGAGTTTTATCAAGCTTTTCACCGAATAACGATGGTACAGAAATTAATTTTGAGGAAAAAAAGAATATGGAAGATCCAATTATTTCAGGAATTGCTTTCAATAGAGATGAAGCTGAGGTCAATATTCTTGGGGTCCCAGATATGCCGGGTATTGCATATCAAATTTTAGGTCCTATTGCTGAAGCGAATATTGATGTTGATGTAATCATTCAAAATTTGGGTCAAGATGGACTGACTGATTTCACATTTACTGTTCAAAAAAATGACCTTAAGAGAACTTTAAAAATATTAAATGAAAAAGTAAAAGATCACATCAAGGCCAGAGAGGTTAAGGGAGACGATAAAATAGCTAAGCTTTCAATTATTGGGGTTGGAATGAGATCTCATGTTGGTGTTGCTAGTAAAATGTTTAGGACGCTTGCTGAAGAAGGTTTAAATATCAGCACTATCTCAACAAGTGAAATCAAAATCTCAGTTATCCTTGAAGAAAAATCACTTGATAAGGCTGTTAAGGCCCTTCATAAAGCTTTTGATTTAGATAAAATTTAAGGGTATTGTTACGAAAATAGGAGAGCTGGCTGAGTGGTCGAAAGCACTTCCCTGCTAAGGAAGCATACGGGGTAAACCTGTATCGAGGGTTCGAATCCCTCGCTCTCCGCCACTTATTCTTAATTTAAGTTACATCAAAATGAAAATTTCATATCTTTTAATTTTTTTTATGCTCATATCAAATTCTCTGATGGCAACTGATGAACCAAAATTTACGCTAGTTTTAAAAGAAGATAAATTTGAGATTAGGGAATATGCACCTAAGATAATTGCTCAAGTTAAAGTTTATGGTGATTTTGACGATGCATCCTCAAAAGGATTTAAGATCTTAGCTGACTATATCTTTGGTAATAATGAAAGTATTGATGGTAATTCACGAATAGAAATGACTGCTCCGGTAGAAATGGAAGCCGTTTCTCAAAAAATTGATATGACAACACCCGTCCTTACTGAGGGCAATAATAATACTTGGGTTATCTCTTTTATTATGCCTGATAACTTCACATTGGCGACTTTACCAAAACCTAACAATAAAGAAATTAAAATTATAAGTCTTCCAAGAGAAAAATATGCTGTGATTGTTTTTTCAGGGCTCATTAGAGAGTCTAGTTATCAAGAAAAAGAAAATTTACTTAATAAATTTATTAAAGAAAAAAATCTCAAGACTTCAGGTGAAATAAAAATTGCAAGATATAACCCGCCATGGACATTACCCTTTTTTAGAAGAAATGAATTAATGATTAAGGTCAATTAGATACTGAGATGTGAAATAAGTATGTTAGATTGGCAAGCTATTTTAATTCAATCATTACATCATTTTTTTTAAAAGTAGAGCTTAATGCAAAATTTCCCTGAAGTAAAAACAAATCTATTAAGTGGTCTTACGGTTGCTTTAGCAATGGTACCAGAGGCAATTGCCTTTGCCCTCATAGCTCAAGTTTCACCCTTAACTGGATTATATGCAGCTATTTTAGTTTGTTTTATTACATCAGTTTTTGGTGGTCGGCCTGGTATGGTTTCAGGCGCAACAGGAGCCTTAGCTGTTGTGATGGTTTCACTAGTAGTTCAGCATGGACCGGAGTATCTTTTTCTAACAGTTATTTTAATGGGTTTATTACAAATCATATTTGCCTTATTTAAATTAGGTAAATTTATTCGTATGGTGCCCTACCCTGTAATGCTTGGTTTTGTTAACGGACTTGCTGTTGTAATTTTTCTTGCGCAATTTAATCATTTTAAAGTTATAAATGATGAGGGTTTACCTTCATGGATGAGTGGAATGCCTCTTTATGCAATGGCTGGCCTAATCTTTCTAACTGTTGCAATAATTTATCTCTTTCCAAAACTTACAAAAATTATTCCCTCAACACTTGCTGCCATTATTCTGACTACTGGGATTGTTTATTTTTTCTCTATTGATACTAAAACAGTTGGCGACCTTGGTTCAATTGCAGGTGGAATTCCAGAATTTAATTTTCCGATTGTTCCTCTCACAATTGAAACTTTGATGATCACACTGCCATATGCTTTTCTTTTGGCAGCAATTGGTTTAATAGAAACACTCCTAACACTTAATTTAATAGATGACATGACTGATACAAGGGGGAGGCCAAACAAAGAATCTTTGGCGCAAGGATTTGCAAATGTTATTACAGGATTTTTTGGGGGTATGGGTGGATGTGCAATGATAGGTCAAAGTATGATTAATATAAATAATGGTGCTGTCAAACGTCTATCTGGAATTGCAACTGCATTATTTTTAGCTTCCTTTGTTTTATTTCTTTCTCAATGGATTGAAATGATTCCTCTAGCTGCACTTATAGGTGTGATGTTTGTTGTTGCAGAAAAAACTTTTGAATGGGGAAGTTTTAGATTATTCGGAAAAGTACCAAAAAAGGATATTTTTGTTGGATTGCTTGTTGGAGCAGTGACTGTCATTGCAGATTTGGCGATTGCTGTGATTTTAGGTGTAATCGTCTCAGCTTTAGTCTTTGCATGGGAGCATGCAAAAGTTATTGATGTAACTACATCAAAAAATAAAAAAGGTTGGAAGATTTATGATTTAAAAGGCACACTTTTTTTTGCTTCGGTAAAAAGCTTTAATGATTTATTTGATACCAAAGATGACCCGAATGAGGTGATTATTGATTTTAAAGAATCTAAAGTGGCAGACCATAGTGCAATTATGGCTATTGATGCTTTGGCCAATAGATATAAATTACTTGGAAAGAAATTACATTTAGTACATCTAAGCCCTGACTGTATGGAGGTGCTTGATAGTGCTAAAAGTATGGTGGAGCTTAATGTGCTTGAAGACCCTAAATACCATATTGCTGATGATAAACTAAGTTAATTAAAGTTTTCCAAGCAAGCTTTACTAAGCTAAAATTAAATTATGAAATATGCCAATTATTATCTATTAGCATCAATTGTATTAGTAATGTTTCTGGGTCCAATGGCATTTGATTACGGAATGCTTTCCTTGGTTAATCTTGAAATTCTTTTTCTTGGCATTTTAATTGGTAGTATTTTCCTACATAAACACAACACAAAACTTTTTAAAATTACTGTAGTTTCATTAATACTTATTTTAATAAATATTTTAATTTTTGACTTAAATCAAAGTGTTTTTCAGTATTTTTTAAAACTTCTCATTATAGGCATCACAATAATTGAATTATTTAAAGAAATACTCAGAACCAAGATAATAGATGCTCACATTATCAGTGGAGCAGTATCGATATATATTTTAATTGGTGTTTTTTGGTATTTGCTCTATATGTTGCTATTAATGATTGATCCTGACTCATTTACTTTTAACTTACAGCATACCAATAAGCTTTCAATAGATATGCTCTATTTTAGTTTTACTACATTAACAACATTAGGTTATGGAGACATTACACCCACATCATATACTGCAAAAATGTGGGCGATGACTGAGGCCATGGTGGGGGTTATGTTTCTTGCATTAATGATAAGTCGTTTAGTCTCACATTTTAATTCACATTTAAAAAATTAATTATTTCCTCTAATAAAAAAGTATAGGCCGATAATTATCAAAAATATCTGTTCGCTCATAAAAAGTTTTGGCGTAATAAACCAATCACTGTGAGCTATTGTGAAGGCAAAAATCATTACTATCACAATGACCCCAGCAGCAAATCGAGTGACTAAATTTCCGACATGGCCTTTTAAAAAACCACCGAGGAGTAATAAAATTCCTGCCCCTAATTCAGAAATGGCAACAAAAGAGGCAAGCTCAGATGAAAAACCAAAATAATCAATCAGCTTTTGTGGAGGTAGGGGAAATTTGCTTAGTCCATGAAATACAAAGGAGGTACCAAGTCCTAGTCGGAGGAGCCATGGTGCAAGGTGGTAAAAATTACTCATAATTGCATTCAAAATATTATCAATTGATTTCATTATTTTTATTCCCTAACTAAAATTTTATGTAGTCTCTTTTGCCTAGATTAACCCCATTTGATCTTAAAATATCATAGGCGGTCGTGACATGAAAGAAGAAGTGAGGGATCATCCATTTGGTTAGGTAGTCTTTACCTGATTTAAATTTAAATTCGTTACTTCTCATAGAGAATTTGATTTCCATATCTTCAGAGCCTTCCATTTTTTTTGGATTTACCTTTTTTAAAAAATTAACCGTTTTGCTTATTCTATTCTGTAAATCTTTAAAAGTTTTTTCATTGTCTTTATATGAAGGTGCTTTAATTTTTGCTAACCTTCCCACACCCAGTCTAATCATATCTGTCCCGATTTGAATTTGGCTTGTGAGTGGCCTCATGTCAGCAATGAGTCGAGCATTAATAAAGATATCTTTATCAATTTTTCTTTTTTCGGCATGTCGCTCCGCTTTTTTTAAAATTGATGATAAGTTTTCAAGCATATTAATAAACATGGGAACTGACATCTCATACATTGATACTGACATTCATTTGCCTCTCTTTTTTAAAAAATTATTGAATAACTAATACAATATAAAATAAATTAATCTAATACAAGAATGTCAGAATAACTATAATTTAAAAAAAAGGTGAAAAAAAATTGAATCTAGAAACAATATATCTTGCGGGTGGTTGTTATTGGGGGCTTGAGAGCCTCATTGGCCAAATAAAAGGAATACAAGAAACAGTTGTGGGGTTTTCAGGAGGTCATATTGATGATGTTTCCTATGAAGATGTATCTTCAGGGCAAACAGGTCATGCAGAAACTATCATGATTAAGTTTGATAAAGATGAGCTCTCATTTGAGAACTTACTCTATGAATTTTTTAAGTTACATAATCCCACCACACCAAACCAACAAGGTAATGATATTGGTTCACAATATCGCTCCTCAATTTTTTATACTTCAAATAATCAAAAAGAAATAGCTGAAAATGTCATAAAAAAAGTGGAGGGCTCAGGCCATTGGGAAGCAAAAGTGGTGACGGAAATCAAGGCTTTTGATAAATTTTTTCCTGCTGAAGAGGCTCATCAGAAATATCTAGAAAAAAATCCTAGTGGGTACTCCTGCCACTTCAAAAGAAACTTCAATTATTAACAAAAATAATTTATCATTATGTTCTTTTAAAAATAAAAGTTACTAAGTGTATAAAAAATTAATCACACAAATACTCCCATTAATATTTACTTTCCTTTTAGGGGGATGTACTGTTTTCGATGAGTTCATTCAAATCGGACCAGATAGCGTACAAGATTCACGTGGAGAATTTAACCAAGTTATTTCCGATACTAACGACTCGCAATCATTACTCAACTTAGTTAAGAGAAGATATGGTGATTCGATATCTGTTTTAGAAGTCAGTAGTGTGTCAACAACAATTGAATGGCAACGGGGTGGAAGCCTAGCCTTAACAATTTTCGATGGTGGGCCTGATGCAAACAACGCGGGTATAGGCGGTGCAGCCAAGTACACAGAGAAACCAACCATTACCTACCTGCCTTTGAAAGGTGGAGACTTTATTAAGAAAGTCCTTAGCCCGGTAGATGTTGATATGCTAATGCTCCTATCTAGGTCAGGGTGGAGAATGGATCGTATATTAAACTTAACGGTTAATAACATAAATGGTATTGATAATGCCCACACGGCTTCAGGCCCAACACCAGCTATTGCACCTGATTTTAAAAAGTTTGATGAATTTTTAGCGGCAATGGTAGCCATAGAAAGGGCTGACTTGCAGTTTGGATACATTACGCATGAAGACAAAGATAGGCAGCTAGCTCTTTACTTTAAAAAATCATCTTTACAAAAGCCTGAGGTACAGAATTTAATAAAGTTAATGAATCTTGATGGTCAATCGAATATTTATCCTATCTATGCTGAATTGGAAACTGAAGAGAATCGTTCCGAAATCCAGATTGACTTTAGGTCTCTTGCAGGAATTCAGTTTTTCTTAAGTCATGGCATTCAGATTCCCGAAGAACATATAGACCAGGGGTTAGTTGAAATAACCAAGAATGCTGACGGAACTGAATTTGATTGGACTGAGATTACAGGAGAATTGATAAAGATACATTCATCAAGAAATGAACCTAAACAGGGTTCAGCAAAGGTATTCTATCGTGATTATTGGTTCTACATTGAAGATTCTGACATCAAATCAAAATATACTTTTATGCTCTTAAATCAAATTGAATCACTGCAATCAGGCGAGATCCAAGAATCAGGTCCTACTTTAACACTGCCAGTTAATTAAATTTTGTAATTTTTTTTAAGATATAATATCTTCTGTTGCGCCCGTAGCTCAGCTGGATAGAGTACTTGGCTACGAACCAAGGGGTCAGGAGTTCGAATCTTCTCGGGCGCGCCAATAACTATTAATTAATCAGACTTTTTTTCTTTCAAAAAGCGCCCGTAGCTCAGCTGGATAGAGTACTTGGCTTCGAACCAAGGGGTCAGGAGTTCGAATCTTCTCGGGCGCGCCAATAAACTCAAGAATTTTTTAAAATAAAGTCTGCTCTGTCAGAATTAATTTCTCCAATCAGACTTAGAATGCGTTTCGATTCGTTTGGATTGTTTTGCGATACTGATATGTCGTACAACTCTACAAGAGCTTCTAAATGACGATCATTAAGTTTGTAAGCCTGATTTAAGAATAGCTTAGCATAATCTAAACTACCCATCTTTGCTTGTGCATAGCCCAGGTAATACCAAGCATCAGCGCTATCTTCATCCGCCTGTGTCCAACTTTTTGCAACATCTAGCATTTTTTGCCATTGTTTTTTTTCCATAGGCATAATAATTTGCATGAAAAATGGTTTTTCTATGTCCGGTAGACTCCAAAATGGCATTGCCGTACTGACTAAATTATTTTGAGGCTCCTGTTGTAAAAGTTTCTCTATCCACTCAGCTGGAATGCAGTAAAAATTTCCGAACCGCCTTCCAGGACTTTTAAAAGTTGTTAAGCCTATTAAATTAAAATCTAGATCAAAAAGTGCTCCACCACTCGAGCCTAATGTAAATGATGCTGAGGTTCTAATCACATTACCCCCCTTGAATGGATAAAGTGCTTTTACGTGGCCATATGAAGGCAATGGAACTGGATTATCATTTGGGAAGGTTAAAGCAAAAACTTTATCTTCATATTTTAAGTTATCAGAATTACCAAGCTTGACTGGGGGTAAAGGCAAATCGTCAAATTTTAGGATACATAGATCGTTTTCCCAGTCTGCATATATTGCTATGGGTACATACGTTTTGAAATATTTTACTGCATTAACACCCCTTGAATCTGCGAGCACATGGCAGTTAGTAGCTACATGATTTTCTTTGACAACAATACCTGAACCTGTTCCAGTAACACCATCTTTAAAAGTCACCCAAATATGAGTCATTGACTCGCTCAACCCGAATAACTCAGATTGTGGTGGATAAGCAAATAAATATGATGGGAATAAGAAAAAAAGAGTGAAAATTAATTTTTTAAGGGCATACATTTTAATAGGATGGCAGAAAGTCAACTTAATTCAATATAAATCTTCTATTAGGTCAAATAAGAAAATTTAATTTTTAAAAATTTATGCATTGAAAAAAAATTGGTAGGGAGTACGCGGATCGAACGCGTGACCAACGGATTAAAAGTCCGGTGCTCTACCAGCTGAGCTAACTCCCCAAAACGAAGCATGAATTATCCAACATTAACAATGTTGGGTCAATAAAATTTACTAGAAAAATAATCCATAGATTTGAGTGACAAAAACCCTAAAGAAAGATTCAGTTGATTAAAAAAAAGGATCTAATTAATTCATGCCAGGGATTTTACCTGCAAGTCCCCGCATCATTTTGCCTATTCCTCCCTTTGAAAACATCTTCATCATTTTTTGCATTTCTTCAAATTGCTTAAGGAGTCGATTAACGTCTTGAACCTTTACTCCAGATCCGTTTGCGATCCTGATCTTTCTCTTTGCTTTAATAATTCCTGGATTAGTTTTTTCTAATTTTGTCATTGAATTGATAATGGCCTCAATTTGCATCATAGATTTATCGCCCTGCTCTGGATCTATTTTTGAAGCATTGCCAGCTAATTGTGAAGGAAGCTTATCCATCATTGCACCAACGCCTCCCATTTTTTTCATTTGCCCAATTTGGTTTTTAAAATCATCTAAATCAAAATTCTTACCCGACTTTACTTTATCTGCTATCTTTTCTGCTTCTTTGATATCTACATTTTTTTGTGCCTCTTCAACAAGTCCGACGATATCTCCCATTCCAAGAATTCGAGAAGATATACGATCCGGATGAAAAACTTCCAAGCCTGATACTTTTTCGCTGACACCAATGTATTTGATAGGCTTCCCAGTCACATGCCTAACTGATAATGCTGCCCCGCCTCTAGAATCGCCATCAAGTTTTGTCAAAACTATGCCAGTCAAAGGTAAGGCATCGCCAAAGGCCTTAGCTGTATTTACAGCATCTTGTCCCTGCATCGCATCAACAACAAAAAGTGTTTCTATTGGGTTCAGTATTTTATGTAGCTCTTTAATTTCCTTCATCATTAATTCGTCGATACCTAATCGGCCGGCAGTATCAAAAATAATGACATCAAAATAATGCTTTTTTGCATAACTTAAAACTGAGGAAGCAATATTCTTAGGTTTATCTTTAACAGTCGAATCAAAGCATTCAATTTCAAGTGAGTCTGCTAATGTTTTTAATTGCTCTATTGCGGCAGGCCTGTAAACATCTGCACTGACTAGTAATATTTTTTTCTTATCTTCTTCTTTGAGTATTTTCGCTAATTTAGCTGCCGTTGTTGTTTTACCTGATCCCTGTAAACCTGCCATCAATATAATTGCTGGAGGCTTTGTGGCTATATTTAATTCAGCATTATCACTACCCATCAAGCTTGTGAGTTCATCCTGAACAATCTTAATAATCGCTTGGCCAGGGGAAACGCTTTTTAGAACCTCGGCTCCTAGGGCTTTTTCTTTAACTTTATCTATAAAATATTTAACTACGGGAATTGCTACATCTGCCTCAATTAGTGCTATACGGACCTCTCTCATTGCATCACTAATATTTTCTTCGGTAAAACGTGCCTGTCCACGTATTGTCTTTACAACCGATTGAAGTTTTTCTGTTAAATTTTCAAGCATAAATAATTAAGATTTTGTTAAGTGTTGAATAATTGTTATTTCCATTATAATTGCCTTTGATACTTTATTAAAATATAAAAATGAATGAAACCCTTTATGTAGTGACATTGATTTTATATTTGATTCCATGCCTGTCTTCACTTTCAAATATAAAGATCATTAAAAATTATAATGCCCTTATTGGCATAGGATTTATTACACACGCCTTATTAATTTTTAATAATGTTTTCAATCAAGGGGTAGACTTAAGTTTTGCCAATTCGACGTTATTATTGAGTTGGATCATCGTTGGCGTATTTATTTTATTAAACAAAAATTCAAGATATCAAGGTCTTGAAATATTCACTTTAATTCCTGCTTTAATCATAGTTTTAGTTTTTCCTCTCATTCAACCTGACTATGAATCTATTCGATATTATTCTACCTCTGCGGGCATTCATATAATTTTTGCCTTGCTGGGTTATGGTTTGCTAGCTTTTGGTTCTATTTTTTCTTTATTTCTTCTTTTATTTGAGAAAAGCTTACATGCTGAAAATAAAAGCTCATCTATTATTGCAAGCAGTGAACCTCTTCTTGATGTTGAAAAAAAATTGTTTCAAATATACTGGATAGGCTTTGCTTTTTTATCCTTTACTTTGTTTTCAAGCTTATTTTTCTCGGATTATATATTTAATCAAGCTCTTGACTGGAACCATAAAACGATCTTTACTATCTTAGCTTGGCTTTCTTATGCATTAGTTTTATTTGGAAGGGTAAATTTTGGATGGCGAGGAAAAAAATCAATTACCATTTCTTTGTTAGCTTTTGTTTTCTTAATTCTTGCTTATCTTGGAACAAAGTTTGTGGTCGAAATTATTTTAAATTAAGCGTTGGCCAATTTTTTTCTTGCGCCTTGTTTAAAAGAATCTCATCTCCATTAACGACAACAGGATTTGTTACCTCCTCAAGAAGTGCCAAATCATTATGAGAATCGCTATAAAAGAAAGTTTTTTTAAAATCGGTCAACTTCATATTCTGTTCATTTAGCCAACCATATAAGCGTGATACCTTTCCCTCTTTATATGAAGGAATCCCTTTAACTTTACCTGTAAATTCTCCTAAATGTTCTTCTGGGTCGGTTCCAATAAGTTCCTCAATCCCAAAAAGCTTTCCAATTGGCTTGGTGATAAAACTATTTGTAGCTGTAATTATTAATAATCTATCGCCAGCATCTCTATGTTGCTTAACCAAGCTTACTGCCTTTTCTAAAATGATAGGTTTGATAATTTCATCAACATAATCAGATAGGACATCATTTAAAAATTTTCTTTTGTTATTTTTTAAAAATTGAAATTGAAATTCAGCAAAAGCAAATATGTCTAACTTACCCGCTTGATACTCCTCAAAGAATTTTTGATTTTGTGCTTTATACTTTTTTTCATCAAGAAAACCTCTTTTTACTAAATATATCCCCCAGTTATAATCTGAATCTCCATTTAAAAGCGTATTATCAAGATCAAATATTGCTAAATTCATAAAATAGATTCTTAAACTTGAGGGTGAGCTCTTTCTGATTTAGAGACAAGTTTATTTAAGGCATTTAAATAAGCCATAGCAGAGGCGATTACAATATCAGTATCAGAACCCAATCCATTTACAATCCTTCCCCCTTTTGCAAGTCGAACTGTTACCTGTCCATTTGAATCTGTACCCGATGTAATATTGTTTACAGAATAAAGTAAAAGTTCTGTATTCGATTCAACAATATTCTCAATCGCTTTAAAAGTGGCGTCTACAGGGCCACCTCCTTCAGCTTTTGCTTGATTTAATTCTCCATCAACAGATATTTCTATATCCGCATACGGTTTTTTTTGGGTGTCAGTAAATGATTTTAATGAAACAAGTTTAAATCGATCAACAGCGCCAGAAACAAACTCCTCAGTGACAAGTGCTTGTATATCCTCATCATAAATTTCAGATTTTTTATCAGCAAGCACCTTAAATCTTTCAAAAGTTGAATTTAAAAGTTCATCTGAATCTATCTCAATACCTAATTCTACTAATCTATTTTTAAATGCATTTCTACCAGACAGCTTACCTAAAGAAATTTTATTTGCACCCCAACCGACATCTTGCGCTCTCATAATTTCATAAGTTTCTCGATGCTTTAAAACACCATCCTGATGAATACCTGATTCATGCGCAAAAGCATTCGCACCCACAATGGCTTTATTTGGTTGGACTGGATAACCTGTGATATTAGAGACTAACTTTGAAGTTGTAACAATTTGTTCTGTATTGATTCTAGTTTCAAGGTTAAAAATATCTTTTCTTGTTTTGATAGACATAACAATTTCTTCAAGGCTTGCATTACCCGCCCTTTCTCCTAACCCGTTTATGGTGCATTCAACTTGTCTTGCCCCATTTTGAACGGCTGATAAAGAATTAGCCACTGCCATACCCAAATCATTATGACAATGTGTTGACCATATTACACTCTGTGAATTTGGCACCTTTGAAATCAATTTATTTATTAAATTGCCCCAACTTTTTGGTATTGAATAGCCTACCGTATCTGGTACATTAATTGTTTTCGCTCCTGCCTTGATTACCGCATCAAAAATTTCAATCAAAAAATTTACATCTGACCTCACAGCATCCTCCGCTGAAAATTCAACATCATCTGTAAATTCTAAAGCCCATTTAACAGCATCTACGCCCCTTTTTAAGACTTGATCAGGACTCATTCTTAACTTATTTTCCATGTGTATCTTACTAGTCGCAATAAAAGTATGGATTCTTTTGTTTTTTGCAGGCGCAACTGCTTGACCTGCTTTCTCTATATCACTTTCAAGGGCTCTGGCTAAGGAACAAACCGTGGATTTATCAATAATTTCTGATATCGCATTAATGGCACTAAAGTCACCAGGGCTAGCTGCAGCAAATCCTGCCTCGATAACATTGACACCTAATTTTTCTAACTGCTTCGCTATTCTCAATTTTTCTTCTTGAGTCATGGAGGCACCAGGACTTTGTTCTCCATCGCGTAAGGTCGTATCAAAAATAATTAATTCATTCATATCTGTCTATTTTTAAAAATCAATGTAATTTGAAAGTTTTTTTGATTGCAAGTAACTATATGGTCCAGATAAGGCATAAATAAGAGCGATTAAAAAAACTATTTCTGCTGGATTGTGAGAGATAACACCAAATATAATCACAATGATTAAAATTGCAATAAAAGGCTGACTTTTTCTGAAGTTAAGATCCTTTCCACTATAATATTTTAAATCAGATGCCATTGCCAATGCAGCAAAAAATGTTAATACCAATGCGAACCATTGCATCTGAAAAAAGCCTAAAAATATGTCATCTCCGTTAATACCGTTATCAAAAGAGATCCATATAAAACTTGCAAGAAGTGTGGCAGCTGCAGGTGATGGTAAACCTGAAAAATATTTTTTATTTTCCATGTCTAGTTTCACATTAAAACGTGCTAATCTGAATGCAGCACAAGCGCAATAAATAAAAGCAACAATCCAACCCAATTTTCCAAGTGGGTTTAATGCCCAAACATAAATAACTAATGCGGGGGCAGCCCCAAAAGAAACCATATCCGATAAGCTGTCATATTCAGCACCAAAATCACTTTCTGTCTGAGTAAGTCGAGCCACTCTACCATCAAGCCCATCTAAAATAAGTGCAATAAAGATTGCTATAGCTGAATGATCAAATGCACCATTCATCGCCTGAACTATGGCATAAAACCCGGCAAACAAGGAAGCTGTAGTAAGGATATTAGGCAGGAGATAAAACCCTTTTTTTCCTAAAATATCTCTTTTATTATTTTTTAATTTAATTTTCATAATCACAATCAATTTTATCCTACAATCAAGGAATAATCATCGTTTAAAACCTATTAATATTTTATAATGTTCATTCTTTATTTGCTTATTCGAGCGTTTTATGAAATTTGAATTAAAAAAACAAGATGGAAATTCCCGAGCTGGAATTTTAAAAACAAGTCATGGAGAAGTTCATACTCCTGTCTTTATGCCTGTAGGAACTTATGGTGCTGTTAAATCATTAGCCCCCAAAGAGCTAGAAGAAGCAAATTTTGAAATAATTCTTGGAAATACCTTTCATCTATGGTTGCGTCCTGGAGTCGATGTGATAAAAAAACATAAAGGTCTTCATAATTTTATGTGCTGGAATAAATCAATATTGACTGACTCCGGAGGATTTCAAGTTTGGAGTCTTGGGAAAATGAGAAAAATCTCAGAAGCAGGTGTAACTTTTCAATCACCAATTAATGGGGATGAAAAATTCATGGGCCCTGAGGAATCGATGGAAATTCAAAAATTTCTTAATTCAGATATTGCGATGATTTTTGATGAATGTACACCCTATCCTGCGACGCATGAAGAAGCAAACAAATCTATGCATTTAAGTAAAGACTGGGCCTATAGGAGTAAAGTCACTTTTGATAAAAACAATGAGAATAAAAATTCGCTATTTGGCATTATTCAAGGGGGGATGTATCCAGATCTTAGAGAAGACTCACTAAATGAGCTTACTAAAATTGGCTTCGATGGATATGCTATAGGTGGGCTATCTGTTGGCGAACCAAAAAAGGAAATGCAAAAAATAACGAGCTTCATTGGGCCAAAAATGCCTAAAGAAAAACCTCGATACCTCATGGGTGTTGGCACACCTGAAGATATTTTAAATGCAATAGAAAATGGAATTGATATGTTCGATTGCGTCATGCCTACTAGAAATGCAAGAAACGGAATGCTATTTACGAGTAGCGGGGATGTAAAATTAAAAAATTCTCAGTATAAAGATGATTTAAGTCCGATTGACTCTGAATGTGAGTGTTACACCTGTCAGAATTTTTCAAAATCTTATCTTCATCACCTCTATAAGATTGGTGAAATGCTTGTCTCAAGACTTAATACAATTCATAACTTACATTTTTACAAAAAAATGATGAATGAAGCACGCAATGCTATTGAAAATAATAGATTTAAAAGCTTTAAAGAGACATTTATAAAAAGACGAAAGGTAGATGAATAGACCCGTTTCTTATGCTAAAATCATGTTTTTTTAAGGAAAACATAACGTGAACGAAGCGATTTCAGGATTTTTACCATTCATCATAATTTTTGTTTTATTTTATTTTATGCTTATAAGACCACAAATGGCTCAAGCAAAAAAAGTTAAAGCCATGTTAGCGGCATTAAAAGTTGGAGATGAAGTTTCTACAACGGGTGGTTTATTAGGGAAAATAACCAAACTGAATGATCAATTTATTATTATTGAAGTTAATTCAAACTCAGAAATTAAAATACAAAAACAAGCAATTCAAGCCTTACTTCCTAAAGGAACAATTAAATCAATATAAATTGTTTAAATTAATTTAAATGAATCAATACGCAAGTTGGAAATATATATTAATCTTTTTATCTATCGGATTAAGTTTTTTATACGTCACCCCAAACTTTTACGGTGAATCTTTTGCTATTCAGGTAATGCCTTTAAAAGCTGGGGAAACAATTGAGCCACCAACACTCAAATTAGTTGAGTCGTCACTCAATAAAGCAAATATAAAAAATATTGGTATTTCTTTTAACAATACAGACATTAAAATTAAATTTAAAGAGGCGAGCGAACAATTAAAAGCTAAGCAAGTTATTGAAGAAAAACTTGGCAAAAAATATGTCGTGGCCCTCAATCTTATATCTAACTCTCCCAGCTGGCTCTCAGATTTAGGGGCTCTGCCAATGTACTTAGGCCTCGATCTTCGGGGGGGTGTTCATTTTCTTATGCAGCTCGACTTATCAAAGTTATCAGAAAAGAAAAACGATAGTTTTCTAACAAATGTCAGAAAATCTTTACAGAAAGAAAATGTTAAATACTATGACTCCAAGGTAATTAATAATTACATACAGCTAAAATTTAAATCTGAGGATTCATTAGATAAGGCGAAAAATATTATTCGAGATCAAGCTGCAGGCCGCTCAATTTTTGGTGGTAACAGCCCAGCAAAAGAAACAGAAGCATTCAATTTTTCAGAAATAAAAAACAATAATGAATACATTTTAAAAGTTAAAAATAATCAATATACAGATGAGGAAAATGTAAATTTTGCCCTTAAACAAAATCTGGAGACATTACATAATAGAGTTAACGAGCTTGGCGTAGCAGAACCCATTATTCAACAGCAAGGTAAAGATCGAATTGTTGTACAGCTTCCTGGAGTTCAAGACACAGCAAAAGCGAAAGAAATTATTGGTAGAACAGCAATTTTAGAGATGAGAATGGTTGATGAAGAAAGATCAGATCCTGCAACGATAGAAAAGGCTGAAAATGGACAGCTGCCTCCTGGTACAGAGCTTTATTATGACCGCTCAGAAAACCCAATTTTAGTAAAAAAAGAAGTCATCTTAACTGGTGAGAGACTTGAGGATGCATCCCCCGGAGTAGACCAAATGACAGGTCAATCAGTCGTATACCTTGATTTAGATTCCGTCGGAACCAATATTTTTAAAGATGTTACAAGAGCAAATATCGGTAAAAGAATTGCTCTCATACTTATCGAGAAGAACTATACAGAGGTCATCACTGCGCCAAAAATCAAAAGTGAAATTGGTGGGGGTAACGTCATGATTACAGGGATGTCAAATGCCCAAGAATCAACTGATATTGCCTTACTTTTAAGAGCAGGATCACTTTCAGTTCCTATGGAAATAGTTGAAGA
>Ga0206123_10001366_pt1 | contig 22879 bp, 22 predicted proteins | sample Helgoland_Spring_2_FD_160086 | JGI IMG/M metagenome (GOLD analysis project Ga0206123, IMG submission 160086) | Pelagic subsurface seawater microbial communities from Kabeltonne, Helgoland, North Sea - Helgoland_Spring_Bloom_20160316_1 | ecosystem: Environmental > Aquatic > Marine > Epipelagic ...
GCACCCTCTGATCGTTGACAAGTAATACCGTGAGTACCCTGTAAACCTTCTAACAATTTCAACCTGCGACGATCAAAATGAACAAGCATTTCATCTACCGCCTGCATCGACTTATCCCAATTTTCCATAGCAGTCAAGGCACCGAACTGCGCAAATGTAGTTGCATTTGAAGTAGTTTGACTTTGTAAATCAGCCACCGCTTTACTAATTTCAGGATTAGCAACCAAGGTGCCCAAGCGCCAGCCAGTCATAGAAAATGTCTTACTGAACCCAGAAACTGTGATAACACGGGCAGCTGCCTCCTCACTAAAAGAAGCAGGGCTAAAGTGTTCTACTTCATCGTAAAGCAGGTATTCATAAATTTCATCCGACATGATCAAAAGATCGTGCTTACAAGCTAATTCAACAATCGCTTCCATTTCCTTCCGGTTATACAAACAACCGGTCGGGTTAGAGGGACTATTCAGAATAATCATTCGAGATGCGGGCGAAAGCACTTCCTCAATTTGTTCAGGGGAAACTTTAAAACCTTGTTCATCTCCTGCAAAAACTACTCGGGGAGTGGCTCCCGCTAAGTTAACCATTTCTGGATAGCTGACCCAGTAGGGTGCTGGAATAATAACCTCATCTCCTGCCCCACATGTGGCAAGTATGGCAAGATAACAGGAATACTTACCCCCTGGACTAACAATGACTTGATTGGGAGATTTTTCGCTAAGAATACCTTTTTCAAAATATCGCTGGGCCAATGAATTTCGTAATGCAGGGATACCTGCCGCCGGTGCATATTTGGTTTTACCCTCAGCAAGCGCCTGTGCACAGGCATCTTTAATAAAGGAAGGAGTATCGAAGTCAGGCTCCCCTGCCCCGAATCCACAAACATCCTCTCCCGCCGCTTTAAGTGCTTTTGCCTTTGCATCCACTGCCAAAGTAGGAGAAGGAGAAACATTTTTTGCCCAAGTTGATAAGTATCCGTTTTTCATAAGTTATTTGCCGAGTAGTATTTGATAATTTAAAACGAGCAAGCTCATTAATTTAAATTCTTTAATTTGCCTAATTTGTAGAAACAAATGCTTCATTTGGAACCACGGGTTGGCTTTTCAATCCAGCTGCTGTCAAGAGCGTAGGGTCGAGGTCTAAATTCAAGGCAGCTGCAGTCACTTCAAATCGTGTATTGGAGCGGGTCTGCCTATCCTTATAATCAAGGGATTTGACGATCCAATGATCTGAGACTTTCTTGAGACTATTCAAAATAAAGGTACGTTCTGCTACATTAGATTGGCCAAATGTTTCAATTCGCAATGGGGCTTCATAGTTATCATCCAATGCCATTACTACCGTAGTTAAATCTGGTCTGGTACTTTCGACCCATTGCGGAGATGTAAACGAATAGAGATGGGAGGGCCTTCCTGCCACTTTTCCAGATTTAACATATTTGGCATTCCAAAATACAAAGGGCATTAACAAGTCAAACGGAGATTGATTCATACCGAAAATGAGTGGATTAAAAAGTTCTTCTTTTTCTAACAATCTAGTTTTTCGGGAGTGAGAGGAATAGACCCATACCCGTGGAGTCAGCCCATTTTGCAAAAGGAAATTCCTGGAATGTGGTTCCGTTTCTGTTGAATCTAGATCGATTCGCGATAATCCATGCCCTAATGCAAAGCCATACAGAGTACCAGTACGGGAAAATTCATCTCCTCTTCTAGGCATGTGCCTAAGGCGGAAACGAAAGGCATAAGCTTGATGAAAATTTGTATTATTTAAATCCCGGCCAATAAAGGAACGATAACTGCCCAGGCGAATCGCCGCTTCATTTTCAGTCAGTATTTTGGCAAAACCACGTGCCGGGAAAGATTTTTTTCCACTCAATGAACTGAGTGAAATAAAACTTGCTAGGATGCAGAAAAAAAAGAAACGCGCAAAAAAGGGAAAAAACTCCCTACTGGCTGGTATTTGCTTCTGACACTGAATCACTGACAACGGATGTCTCCTTAACAGCGGGAACCACTGGCTCATCAATAACAACCGATGGTTCGGGAGGTTTTGCCTCTGCCGGAGTATTCTCAGAAACTGGAGGGATGAGATTCGGCTGTAGAACAGGGGTGCCTGTGCCTAACCTTTTGAGTTCATCAGATTCACCAGCCTCGCTCTGATAAAATGCGTAAAGTGCAAACGATAAGACAAAAAAGCCTAGGATTCCCCAAACTGTCATTTTAGTTAATTGTGCGGCTGAACCGGCACCTAAAACTTGGTCTGCCGCACCTCCACCAAGGGCAGAACCCATTCCTCCGGAGGTACGCTGTATCATGATGAGAAGCACCACGACGAGACACACTAAAATTAGAAAGGTAGTAAGAAAAACAATCATTTTTAAAACGAAAAAGAAATATATGACCTTTTAATAACAAAAAGGCAACCTTGTTTACTTAATCGAAACGCCAAGTGATTTCAGTAAATCAATCAAGTCTGTTTCATCCTCAAAAGAAAGGCTTAGTTTTCCTTTCCCTGATGGATCACAGCTGATCGCGACTTTTCTTTTTAATGAGTCTTGGGAAATTTTCGCAAAATTAGAAAATAGTTTTGTAGACTGAATACTTGATTGCCTAGAGATTGGTTGAGGATTTCGAATCTCTGCTACTGCCTTTTCGCATTGGCGAACTGTCCAGCCTTCTGAAGCAACCCGTTTTCCGAGTTGGTTTCTTATTTTTTCATCCTCCACTCCGAGGAGGACTTTTGCATGTCCCATGCTTAATTTTTGGGAGGAAAGTAAGGTCTTTAATTCCTCATCTAACTGTAATAATCGTAGAAAGTTTGTGATATGTGCCCTACTTTTCCCAACCCGTTCCGCAACTTGAGATTGTGTAAGGTTAAATTCATTTACAAGTGAGTCATACCCCATTGCCTCCTCAACAGGATTAAGTCCTTCTCGTTGGAGGTTTTCAATCAAAGATAAAGAAGCGGAGGAAATATCGGTTGCCTTGAGAACCCGTACAAGGATTGTACTTCTCCCCAAGGATTGATGCGCACGCCACCTTCTTTCCCCGGCTACCAATTCATAGGAATCACCGACTTTTCTTGCCGTTATGGGTTGTAAAAGTCCTTCCGACTCAATGCTGGAAGCCAATTCGCGAATAGCATCGGGATCAATTACTTTCCTAGGCTGATAGGGATTGGGAACAATCGAATCGATCGGTATAGAAAACAAGTTTTCTTCGTCTGAATCATTAGTTGAATCGCTATCTACGATGTCAGAGGAATTTCTGATAGACTCTTTTTGTGTGGAAATGGGTGAAAGTGTTGGGTTAGAAGAAGAAACATCCTCCACTTTTGCTGCAGTTCCTCCTGCAATCAAACTACCTAACCCTCGACCTAACCTTGATGATGCTTTTGCCATAAATTTGACATTATTGGGGTATAAATAGTTCTTTTCCAATAAATACTTTTTTGGGATCTACAATCTGATTTGCATTAATAATCCATTTGGTTTTTGACTTGTATTTTTGGGCGATACTGGAAATTGTTTCTCCCTTTTCCACACTGTGTACAAACCCTGTTTGGGGGTAATCCTGATTAAATGTAGGAACTGGTGCTGGTTTAGCAGGAGAAGATTGAACCTGGTCAAAACCTTTATTCATTTGGGTAATGAGTTCAGTCATTTTCAAATCAATGCTTTTTTGCAAGGTAAGCTGGGATTTTTCGCTTTGCAGTAATTTGAATTCCAGTTGTTTCATACGCTCGCTCATCCTTTGAAGAACCTCGCTCGAAACCCCTGCATTGGAAGATTGTTTTCGAGTGGAATGCTCTAACTGTACTTTCAACTGAGCATTTTCTCTCCTTAGCAATTCCACTTCTGTACGAAGTCCCGCTAGTTCTCTCGTTACTAACTCCATGTCCTGCTTTAAATTCGCTACCCGAACCGTAATATCAGCGAATGAAATACTGGGTGCAAAAAGGAGAACCAAATATAAAATGATTACATGGAAACCCAATCGGGAATATTGAACGAAGAAATTATGAATTTTACCTACCACCAATAGCAAAACTAAATATTTCCTAAATTGAAGCAAGAAATCTTTTAGAAAATCAGAAATCCAATTAACTATTTGGTCAAATCCTTCATCTCAAGGGATTCAAGAATTTCTCCAAATGGAAAGTTGAAACCGCGAAGAAATTCAGAGACTTTTAACATTTTACCGCCCGGTTTTTGAATTTCCAAAATCCGAAGAACACCGTGCTTTGTACCAATTATAAAATTGCCCTCTTCATCTCTTTTTGTTTCTCCCTCCCGCAGAAAATCAGGATCACTTTTCGGTTCCGCTGATCCAATTCTAAATTTCTGCCCATCATGGAAAAAACTACATCCTGGCCATGCTTGAAATGCACGAATTCGATTTGATAATACTTGGGCCGTAGAGGAAAAATTTAGGTTTCCATCTTCTTTATTGAGTTTCCGGCAATAACTTGATTCCTCTTCCACTTGGGTAAACTCTTCCGCTTTTCCCTGAACAAGGCTGGCAATATTTCTTTTAATGAGCGGGACACACGATTGGGAAAGTTTGAGGCGCAAACTAGGTCCTGTATCTGTGCTCGAGATAGAAATCGATTCAGAATCAACAATCGGACCGGCATCCATACGAGGAATAATGCGCATCAGGGTAACGCCACTTCTATTCTCACCCATGGCAATGGCAGTCTCTATCGGGGAAGCACCACGATATTCGGGTAAAAGTGAGGCGTGTAGATTATAGCACCCTGCCGGGGCGACGTCCAAAAATTGATTTTTTAAAATGTGCCCGTATGCCATCACTAAAATGGAATCAATTCTTTCTTCTTGGAGCCAATTGCATTCCACACCTGTGGGTTTGTCCGGACTTCGACAGGGAACGGAACGAGCTTTCGCCCAACTCTTAATTGGATTCTCTGACATTTTCCTCCCCCTACCCGACCTGCGGTCAGGCTGAGTAAGCACAGCACTTAAGCGAACGAAATCACATTCGTTATGCAAATATTCTAAAAATGGTAAAGCAATCTCATCTGATCCAAAGAATGCAACCCTGTAAATTTGATTAGACATTTAAGACAACAGGAAAAGGTAAAATAATCTATCGGACAACGAAAATGGCACAAAAAAAGCCGTCGAGACGGCTTTTTTGGAGAATATTTTTAAAGGTTAGACTTTCTCTTCCTGATACCTTTGTTCTTTACCGGCTAAAGAAAATTTAAGGGGACATCCAGAAAGTCCAAATTTCTGCTGAATACCTTTTTCCAAATACCGACGATATTGATCGTTTAATCGTTCCTCACGATTGCAAAAAAGTTTGACTCGAAATGGACGATTCTCGACTTGAACCGCATAAAAGACTTTAAAGCGTTTTCCCTTAATTTTAGCAGGAGGTCGATGCTCCCACATTTCACCAATTACTTTATTCAATGCAGAAGTTGAAAGCGTTTTATCCATCCGTGCATCTAGGTCGCGGGCGACTTGTAAAAAGTCTTTAATCGAGTATCCGGTGAGTGCGGAAACAAAAGAAATTGGAGAATCGGGAAGAAAGAATAGTTCCTTACGAATTGATTTTAAATAACTCTTTCTAAAATCCTTTTCATCCTCATAACCAGGAAGTGGGTCCTTTCGAAACCCGTCTAATGCCAAGTCCCATTTGTTTACTAGGATTGAAAGTGCTTTTCCCTCTTTTAAAACATGGTCTGCCATGATTTTATCCTGCTTGGTCACGCCTTCTCTCGCATCCAGGACAAGGAAAACTACATCTACAGATTCAATCGCCTTTTTAGTCCGTACCGAAGAAAAGAAATCAAGTGAACTATCAATTCTTTTGTGCCGTTTTAAACCGGCAGTGTCGTATAATCTAAACTTCCAATCCTCTTCTGAATTTTCGCTTTTGAAGTCCAAGTCTAACTCAACAGTTTCTCGAGTAGTTCCCGGTACATCACTCACAATTAAGCGATCCATTTCAAGCAATCGATTGCACAGCGATGATTTCCCTACATTGGGTCGGCCGATAAAAGCAATACGAGTCCTATCATTATCCCCCTCAATCGGTAGAATATTGCTAATTGGAATCTTCGATTGAATCGTGGTAATCAACTCTTCAAATCCACCACCATGTTCCGCAGACACTCCCACCACCGTTTTAAAACCAAGACGATCAAATTCGGAAATCGAATAATTTTTTTCAGGTTCGTCTAATTTATTAACCACTAAAATCGGCTCTTTACCCATTTTCCTGAATTTTCGGGCTAAAGTCTCATCGAGGGGAATTAAACCTTCCCTGCCATCCACTACAAATAATAATAAATCTGATGCATGAATTGCGAAATCAGCTTGGTATTCAGTCGCATCCTGAATTTCCACAGAAGTCATTTCTGGTTGCATTCCAATCCCACCGGTGTCCATTAATGTGTAGCCTTCCGGGCTATCCGCTACCACAACATCCCGAGTTACTCCCGGGCGATCGTGTACGATGGAGATGCGTCGACCTGCCAGTCGATTAAATAAACGGCTTTTACCCACATTAGGGCGACCAACAATTGCAACACTTTGTGTAAGGCTCATAATGAGAGCATTTTAAAAAATAAATGGAAGAGGATTAAATCGCTGCAGAGTGGGCGTTTTCAGAATCAAGGCAATCAACAAATGATTCCATCCGATTTGTCGCCTCCACTAATTTCTCGTAAGAAGTGGAAAAACTTGCCCTTACATGATTGACCCCATGATCCCCAAAGGCAGTACCGGGAACCACTGCCACTTCTTGTTCTCGAAGTAAACGATGGCAAAACTCAGTTTCATTTAGGCCAGTGATCGATATATCGGGAAAGGCATAAAATGAACCCCTTGGCAGATGACAACTTAATCCGATTTCATTAAATCGACGAATTACAAAATCTCGTCTTTTATGATATTGGTCACGCATTCTCATCACATCTTCCGAACCATTCACCAGGGCTTCAATCGCTGCTTCCTGACTTAAAATTGGAGCACACATCATACAATACTGATGGATTTTCATCATCGCATCAATGAGCCAATCTGGACCGCAACCAAAACCAACCCGAAATCCAGTCATAGCAAAACCCTTCGAGAACCCATGCAACAAGAGGGTTCGTTCTTTCATTCCGGGGAGTGATGCAATGCTTACATGTTCGCCCTCGTAAGTTAATTCCGCATAGATTTCATCGCTGATCACGATTAAGTCTTTGTCTTTGGCAAATTTTGCTAAGCGTTCCAACTTTTCCCGATCCGCAGTACCACCAGTTGGGTTGGTAGGAAAATTAAGCATCAAAATTTTACATCCTGGTTGCCACGCTTTTTCGAAGGCTTCAGGATCGAGAGAGAACTCTTGCCCGGGAGTTGTTGCAACGGGGATCGCCTCGCCAAATGCAAGGGTAACACTTGGTGCATAGGAGACATAACATGGCTCGTGGTACAAAACTTTGTCGCCTGGATTGAGAATCGAACGCAGGGCAATATCGATAGCCTCGGAAACACCAACGGTTACTAAAATTTCCGAAACCGGATCATATTCAGGACCGAAAAAGGAGGCACAATACTTAGAAATTTCTTTCCGGAGCGAAAGGAGACCACGATTATCAGTGTATGATGTTTTTCCCTGCTCAAGAGCAAATATGGATGCCTCTCTAATTTTCCAGGGAGTTACAAAATCGGGTTCTCCAATTCCCAAAGAAATCGCTTGGGGCATTTCTGATACAATCGCAAAGAAATCTCGTATTCCAGAACGAGGTAAGCTTTTAATATGATCAGCAATGAAATTTTCCGGATTCATTCTGTTCTAGGGACTGACTGAAGGTTTTTCTTGATTCTCGGACTCTTCCTCGAAAATGTGACCATGATCCTTGTACGGGCGGAGGAGAAAGTGAGTGGCAGTTGAAAGCACTCCATCAATAGTGGCCAAGCGCTCCGAAATAAAAGAGGCAACGAATCTCAGGTTCTTTCCGGTAACAAATACGAGTAAATCATACCCACCTGACATTAAATAACAGGATTCAACTTCTTCAAACTTTGAAATTCTCATTGCCATTCGATCAAACCCGCCCTCCCGCTCTGGGCTTATTTTAACTTCGATTACAGCACGAACCTGTTCTAAATCGTGATGAGTTGGGTTCAACAAGGGCATCCAACCAAGCAAGGTTTTATTTTTGCGAAGTTCTTCCAATTCACTCTCCACATCCTCTTCAGTGCAACCCAAGATTTGTGCCAAACGCTCGGGTCGAGGATCAGCAGTTTCTTGTAAAACGGATAATAAATCGCTCATTATTTTATAATATCACTTGAAGTTGATTTCGTAAAGAAGCAAAGCCCAACGACATATGAATAGGATCATTGAAATCCAAGTAGGCTTTAAACAATGCCAATTTCCATCATAAGATGAAAAACTGCATTTACTCCAATCGAATGTGAGATCTCACCGGATTTCACTAAATCTTTCAATTGATCAATCGAAACTTTTACGGTTTCCAATTCTTCATGGGGGTCAAAGGAAACTTTTGCTGTTTTTTCAACATCTGTTAAAAATAAGAAATGGCAACGGTTTGACATAATCGCAGCATTGGGAAAGACATCACCAATTAGTTTTGGATTTCTACCTGTATATCCAGTCTCCTCAAGAAGTTCTCGTTGGCCAGCAACAACAGGGTCTTCCCCTTTTTCAATGACTCCACCTGGAGGTTCAAGGGAATACTCTTCTGTTCCATATCGAAATTGACGGACTAAAATAATTTCTTGCTTTGGAGTCATTGCTAAAACATTTACCCAGTCATTCGTTTCAATCACATAAAAGTCTCCTTGCTTTTGGTCAGAATCCCGAAGCATTTTTCTTTTATGTACTTCGAAAATCCTGCAATCCGCATGGATATCATCTTGAATTACCTTCCACTTGCTGGGAAATTTGTCGCTCATTAAATCTTCGTGATGTGAGAATTACAGAAAGAAAGTATGTCCTCACAAATCGGTACTTTTTGAATAGATGCAATTTTTTCCGTTTCGGAATTAATCTCTTTGCCTGTTCTCACAAGTGCCGCATTCATTTTTGATTTTAATCCCGTTTCAACATCAATCCATTTATCTCCCACCATCCAACAAATTGAAGGATCTAAATTGAATTTTTCCACCATTTCTAACTCATATTTTGGGGAAGGTTTACGGTATTCAACTTTTGGGTCATCGGGAGATTCAGGTGCAATACATATACCATCCCAAAAATGAGCACTTAGACCATACAAATCGAGCATTCTACTATTACAGGCATGAACATCATTCCAATCGTAATACCCTCGGGCAATTCCCGACTGATTGGTATGCATGAACATAAGGCAACCAGTTTTTTTGATTTTAATAAGGGCCTCGGAGACTCCATCAATAATTTTGATATCAGCTGGATTTTTTAAGTAATGGACATCTTTTATAAGTGTACCGTCACGGTCAAAAAAAACTCCTCGCGACATAAAAACGCTACAATAAAGAAAGGATTTCTTCTGTGGTTACCGAGGCCGTGCCCACTTTTCCCACAACAATGCCGGCAGCAAAATTTGCTAATTGGGCAGATTGCTCAAAACTACCGTTCGCCACCAATGCCATAGAAAGTACTGCAATCACGGTATCACCTGCACCCGATACATCAAAAACCTCCCTGGCAGCAGTGGGAATAGTCTTTTTAATTTCTTTATCTTCAGCCAACAACATTCCATCTGCCCCTAAAGTAATCGCCAACTTTTTAGGCGAGAATTTCCTGAAGATTTCCTGAACAACCTCTTCTTGGGGAAATTCCTCGTTCATCAACCTGGATTTACCAGCTAATTCAAGGGCTTCCATCTGATTTGGGGTTAATAGATCAGGGTTTTCATATTGAAGTAATCGACTGGGTTTAGGATCAACAGAAACGAAATTCGCATGTTTGCGGATCACTCGGAAGAGTTCATTACTCACAAAACCCTTCCCGTAATCTGAAACAATAACCACATCTGATAAATTTATTTTTGAAATCAAACTTTCTTGCAAAAGCGATAAATTTGGTGCGTAGGCATTTGAATCGCTCTCGCGATCGACTCTGCAAATTTGCTGATTAGATGAGGTGACTCTTGTTTTACTAATGGTAGGAGCACCGGAAAAAAGAAACGATTGATCAACAGAAATGCCTTGATCCTGGAGTAGTGCCCGAAGCTGTTCTCCCTGACTGTCATCACCGAACCATCCGCACACCTCAACATTTGCTCCAAGAGATGCCGCGTTTAAAGCCACATTTGCGGCCCCTCCAGCAACTATTTTTTCGTCCTCTACAGTGAGGACTGGAACGGGTGCCTCAGGAGAAATTCGATGAACTCCACCGATAACATAGCGATCGAGCATGACATCGCCTACAACAAGAACACGAAGTCGCTTGATTTGATTAAGAAGATCTTTCATCTATTAAAATTATGAACAAATTTAAAAAAGTACTCAATTTCCATTTTTTTGCTGGCACACTATTCCTAGTACTATCTTGCACAGAAGCAGAACCTAAAAAAGGTGAAAATAATATGACTCATAAAAAAGAGTTTTTTACCTTTCATATTGGCAAAACTCTAATTCTAGCTGAACTAGCCATTATACCCAAAGAGAGGGAAAAGGGGTTAATGTTTCGAGACAAATTAAAACCGGGTACGGGCATGTTGTTTATTTTTAAATCTGCTACTCCCCAAAAGTTTTGGATGAAAAATACGAGAATCCCTCTGGATATTGGGTATTTTTCTTCCAATGGAGCACTGAAAGAAATTCATGCAGCCAAACCTTTTGACTTAAGCGGTGTACCTTCAAGGTCGAAAAAAATCCAATTTGTATTGGAATTAAACTTGAATGACTTCCGCGGACAAGATTTAAAAATTGGAGATCGGATAAGTTTGGAAGATATTAGAATTGCGATACGAAAACGGGGACTCGACCCAAAAGATTATCTCACTGATTAGAAAAGCAATTACTCATAACCGTTCGGATTTTTCTGTTGCCAATTCCATGCATCGGCCAGCATTTCTTCCAGCGAGTATTGTGCTTTCCAACCAAGAACTTTTTCCGCCATTGATGGATCAGCCCAAGCTTCTGTAACATCTCCTGTTCTGCGTGCATTGAATTCATGGGGGATAGTAATCCCCGAAATTTTTTCAAAGGCGCAAATCACATCTAACACAGAAGACCCCATCCCCGTCCCTAAATTACAGGTCAAAATCCCTTTACGATTAAGTAGTGCTTCAAGGGCTTTCAGATGAGCATCGGCTAAATCACTCACATGCAAATAATCCCGAATCGCAGTTCCATCTTGTGTGGGATAATCTGTGCCAAAAACCCGAAGTTTTGCCAACTTACCAGTCGCAACCTGGCAAACAAAAGGAACAAGATTATCAGGTATACCATTCGGGTCCTCCCCGATCTCACCACTTTTATCGGCTCCCACCGGATTAAAATATCGAAGAAGTGCTGCACTCAGATTCTCATTTGCAAAAGACGCATCCTTAATGATTTCCTCCATCATGGACTTAGTTCTTCCATAAGGACTGGAGACAGTGCCAATGGGATGCTGTTCATCAATAGGCACCTGCTTTGGCTCTCCATAAACCGTGCACGACGAACTAAAAACCAGATTATTCACGCCAGCACGATCCATTTCTTGAAGCAAGGCTACCGAACCGGCCACATTATTTTCATAATACCTCAAAGGTTGCTCAGTTGACTCACCCACCGCCTTGAGTGCAGCAAAATGAATCACGGCAGATAGATCAGAATGGGAGGCAAAAGCTGATCTGATTACAGATGAGTTCAAAATGTCACCTTCAACTAAAATGGGCTCCTTCCCTGCCAATTTTGCAACCCGCTCTAAGGATTGTGGACTCGAATTTGAAAAGTTATCAATCACAACCACCTCATGACTAGCTTTTAGTAAAGCCAAGCAAGTATGACTGCCAATATAACCTGCACCTCCGGTAACTAATATTTTCATCTACTTCCTTTTGCTAAAGACCGCAGAGTCGAAAGAATAATTTGAATATCCATTAGAATGGATGCGTGTTTAATATAATATAGATCATAAGCGAGCTTTTCTTCGGAGGATTCCATGTCCGATGCATAACGAAATTTAATCTGTGCCCATCCTGTCAAGCCAGGCTTTACCAAATGCCGACAATTCCAATGCGGAACTTTCTTGATAAGCCTATCTTGAAATTCAGGTCTTTCAGGTCGAGGTCCTACAATAGACATCTCTCCTTTAATGACATTCCAAAACTGTGGAATCTCGTCAATTCTCCATTTTCTAAGAAAAGAACCGGCCACAGTTACTCGGTTGTCATTCTCCTCGGCCCATTTTGCATTTTTTTCTTCGGCATTTACCCTCATTGTTCGAATTTTGAAAAGAATATAAGGTTGCCCTAAAAAGCCCGTGCGGTTTTGGCTAAAAAAAACTGGGAATCCCGATTCTAATGCAGTAATAAGTAATGCAGAGATAATTAGCGGGAAAGTAAAAATCAAACCAAAGAACCCGATCATTATATCCAGTATGCGCTTGAATTTGTGAGATAAAGGATCTCGGAATCGTAAATCCAATCTGGCTAACCAAGATTGATCAACATGCGCGACTGGAATTTTTTCTAAATAATTTTCGTAAAACTCAACGATACCCATCACGCGGGTTCCAAGTTGAAGGAATGGAATAATCTCAAGTTTGTCTTTTCCTAACCCATTCTCCATTACCACTAAATCAATTTCATTTTTACTACAAAGTTTGATTACTTCTTCTTCTGAACTACTATTTTCGCCTTGTAATGAATAAATTTCAAACGGCAGGTTTTTAAAATCTTTTTTCAGTTTTTCTTCATTTTTCAAAGATGTATTGAGAAGAATTTTTAATGGATTCTTTTGAGCAAGAAGATTGAAGAACCAAAATAAGAGAAAATTTCCAAAGCCCGCAAAAAAACCAATTTTCAAAATGGCATATCGGCCAATAAATTTATATTCAAAAATCCAAACAACTAATAAAAGTACCAGACTGGCAAGAATAGAAGATAATAAAAAAAGCAAAAAATGACGAAAAGAGAGACTCTTAAAATTTTGGTCCAGTACTCCGGTCATTTCCCCAAAAACTAAAAAAGAAAAACCGAAGCAAATCGTGTAGAGAAAATGCTTTTCTTTACTGACGAGAACCAGAGTTTCCATGATCGGCGAAAAATACCGAGGAATTAAATAGGCCACCAAAACTGAGATAGATAAGCTCGTAAAGACCTTAGCACTTTTACTTAGATTCCAATTATTTGATCTCGCCATATTCAAAAAAGATTTCTCAACTTCTAATCAAGCGGGGCTTCAAGTGCGTGCAATATCTGAGAAAGATTTCGTAGAGTCGTTTAAATTTTCGCAATCCGCGATACCTTGGATTGTGGATCACTTTTAAAAAATGCTGAATACCAAAAGTGATTTCTGCACTGAAATTAGACAAAATTTTAGAAGTTTTATATTTTTTCTCAACTTCGTTGATCGAATGTTCTATTTGCTTCGGACTCGAAGCAGTTTCATATGCATTTAATCCCCATCTCTCTTCTAATGCCTCATTCACCACAAGTCCAAGACTATTCTGATTATGAAGTTTCGAAGCGATTAAATCCCGATAAGCATTTTCGGCTAACTCAGAAAGAAAATCACCATCTTTCAATACTTTGACCATCTCTTCAAAATTTGAAAAATCTTTTTTCAATTCAAAATAATGAACACCTGGCTTAATTAATTCATTATACCAACCGGGAAAAAGTATTTGAGGAGTCTTTAATGCTGCCGCTTCAAAGATCCTTGGTGAGATACTAGAATATAATAATTTTCCATCATGAGGCTTTAACACTTCTTCAAATAATTCTTCAAAACTAGCATGTGGGTTTCGCCCAAGTGCTTCATCCAGTTCTCGGGCCACACCTCCATCTCGGTCCCATACGCTTGCACCACTTTCAGTTCCCAAGGTTGCCCGGCAATGAGATAAGGAATTAATCCAATCATTCCCATAAAGTCTATCTTCTTCACGAACACTAATATCAACATTCAGATTATATTTTACAGAATTCTCTTTAACCCTTCTAGCAATCAAAGATTTTTCATAACCTAATTTCCCCGCATTTAAAGGACAAACGCGGCTTCTATAAAATATGTCCGTATTTCTATCCTGCATAGGAACAAATTCGTAATTTTTCTCTGGATCTGGAGCGTACCCAGCCATAACAGTGACCCTTTTCATCTGTGCCAACCCTGGATGGTCATATGATACATAATGTAATTCAGGACGTACGACTGTGAACAGAATATCCATTCCCAAATCAAACATTGCCGAGCTTGTTAAATCTACATTTTCATACTCATCCTGTAAGAAAAGAAATTTAACGCCGGTATAATTACGAACCTTCTCAAATAATTCCTTTGAACAATAATACGATTCATGAGGGTGAATAGAATAATGAAAACCAACAGCATCAAAATGATTTAGATCCAATTTACTTACCATTCGATTCCGAAGTGAATTTAAAACAAACCAATTATGTTTTGATTGTGCCTGAACCGCAGAAATATGCTCTGCCACACAATCAGCATTATGATTTGTGTTTGCAAAAAAAAGAATATTACGAGCTCTACTCACTAGGATTTAAAACTTAATGATTAATGAGAATATCAACCATATTTTTAGCCGACTGCCCATCCCCATAAAGATTTGTATTATAATCGGGCAAATCTTGACTTAATGCTCCCCGGACACATTTGGGAATACTTCCAGGGTCGGTGGGATCAGCCAGTTGATTCCATCCTTGTTCCACCAATTCAACCCATTCAGTTTCTGTTCGAGCCGTGACACAGGGAGTTTTATTAAAATAAGCTTCTTTTTGTACTCCCCCGGAGTCAGTCACAATAAGAGATGCCCTTCTTTCCAAATACAACATTTCTAAATAACCAACTGGATTACTTATATGAATTTGATAATCTAAATTCATTTCACTTAATGCTTTTCGAGTTCTTGGATGAATTGGCCAGACTACAGGAACATCTTGATGAACTTCCTGTAGACCCGTAATAATTGCCCGAAGGCGAGAGTCACAGTCTGTATTCTCTGCCCGGTGAATAGTTGCCAGTACAAAAGGCCCATCAATTCCAATCTGATCAAGAATTGAATCTTTTGGTTCCCCTCCCCCAAAATGTAACACCGCGTCATACATTACATCTCCAACCTGGTGAATCGAATCTTTATCAAAACCTTCCTGAATTAAATGATTGGTTGCCTCCTGGGTAGGGGTGAAGCGAATAGCTGATAATTGATCAGCAACTAAGCGGTTAATCTCTTCTGGCATATTTCGATTAAAAGAGCGTAGACCAGCTTCCACATGAGCAAGTGGGATATGTAATTTTGAAGCTGCTAATGCTGCCGAAAGAGTTGAATTTGTATCGCCATATATAACTACCCAATCAGGTTTTTCTTCAAGCAGAACTTTTTCAATCTCCTCAAGCATTTTGCCAGTCTGAGCACCGTGTAATCCTGATCCCACTCCGAGGTGATATTTTGGTTCAGGAATATCCATTTCTGCAAAAAAAATATCAGACATTGCTGAGTCATAATGTTGACCGGTATGAACCAGCACTTCTTCACAATTATCTTTTTCGGCCCAAGCTTTTGATAGCATTGCTGCCTTTATAAACTGAGGTCTTGCACCAACAACTGACAAAATTTTCATTTTCTAAACAAGTTTAACTAGGTTACGACTGATTGAATTCTCAACCTTGATTTAATAAAATAAATGATGGTAAACTTTTTTTCTTAATACAGTCACTTCCAATAGAAGTTTTAAAGATTGAGGAAGGTTTCTCCAAATAATTCTCTTACAAGAAAATAAAAGATTCTTTAAACGACTTCTTCTCGGTTTAACATTCTTTTTAAATAGAAAACTAGACTCTGAGAGCTCGGTTACTTTACCAAGATTTTGATAATTATTCTTTTTAATGAGTTCCAGAATTTCATCATCAAACTTCTTAATGAAAGTTTTGTAGGAAAAGTCACCCGTCTGAATTAAATCAGAGTATGTATTTTGAGCAGTTTCAGCAAGTAATTGATCATCCTTTATCTTTCTAATGATTTCATCGATATTCGAAAAATCTTTTTCTAATACCAGATAATGCCTATCAGGCTTCAATATTCCCGAATATTCACCACGGTATAGAATCATAACGGTTCCAAGTGCTGCAGCTTCAAAACATCGAGGAGAGATCACTTGCAAATCTATTTCACCATCAGCAACTAAAAGACTAGCGGGGACATCATTAAAATCTGAAAAAGGATGAAATGCCTGCCAACAATTTAAATCATATTCAATTTTCCCAGAAAAATCTATAATACTTGCACCACTTTCAGTACCTAGAGTTGCTTTACAATTTGAAATAAAATTTATCCATCGATTTCCATAAATTCTGTCTTTTTCTTCAGAGGAAATGTCACAGGTCAATTCACTCTTTTTTGCATGTTCAAGAAATCGCTTTCCAATTTCATATTTCTCATAACTTTTTTTCCCATACCAGAATGGAAGTCTCCGTGCTCGATAGCCAACATGAATATTTCTCTCAGAAATACTTTTTCTTTTAACTTTTAGAAGCTTTTCAGGCACATAACCCGTAAGCGTTGTAATTAATTGAATATTAGGAACAAGTTTATGATAAATTTTTTCAGCTACAGCACTTGGAGCACATGTGAATATAGCTTGAATTTTTGCAAATTTAACTTTTTCACAGATATAATCGACTCTTCTGTATTCATCTTGAATAAATAATATCTTAAGTCCTTTAAATTTTCTTAGTTTAGAAAGAGATTCAGGAGGGATAAATGAGTCATATAGAAATGAAAGCGAATAGTGTATTATAATCGAATCGAAAGTATTAAGTAATTCTTCATTTGGTAAACCTGCTAAGCTAGACCAAACTGTAATACGATTTTTGGAAAAATTTGAAAACGAATCTATGTGATCTGTGATCGTATCGGCGTCAGTGGAATCTTTTGGACGATTACAGTATAATAAGATTTTCACGCAAAGGCATCAATATCGCTGATAACTAAGAACTGAGCAAATAACTTTTCGGTAATTAACGTATGCAAAGCATCAATTTAAAAATGAGGTCACGAAGAGAATTGATTAATCATAAATTCATGTTTTTCTATGGACTGATTAATTAATTCTCTATTCTTTTTCGTCCAATCAACAGTTTTGGCAAGTCCATTCTTTATGGAAACAGTTGCTGAGAAATTTAATTTTTCTTTGGATTTTAAAGTTGCTCCAAAACGCTTCCCAGATCGATCCCAGTCTCTGGCCGGTTTTAAATCAACTGAAGTTTTATTCCCAGTTAACTCGTTGATATATGTTGCAAGATCTTTAATCGTCGTTTCCACTCCGGATGCAAGATTGTAAGCTTCGCCTGGCTGTCCTTCTTGAGCACAGCCAACAAGACCCTTTGCCATGTCTTCAACAAAAATAAAATCTCTGCTCGCATTGCCTCCGTTGTCCAATGGTAAAGCTTCTTCATTTAAAGACTTCCAGATAAAGGTTGGAATAACATTTCGCCACACGGTGTGAGGTGTTCCCCGCCAACTTCCGGCTCCTAGAATTTCTCTTGGCCCGTAAACATTTTGAAAACGGGCCTTAACAAATGGCAATCCATGACGATTCCAAAAGTAATTACCATACATTTCACCCACGAGTTTTGAAATTGAATAAGGACTGTCATGAAAAAGGGAAACCGGAGCATCCTCAGATGTTGCTGTTGGATCTTCAAATGTTTTCTCTGCCACTGCACAACCTGCTGCGGCATATACAATTTTCTTTAAATTCTTACTTTCTTTTAAGTGATCAAAAAGCTTTAAGGATGTAATGGTATTATTATCGTGGTCAGCAATGGGGTCTGCAATTGAGGATTGGTTCCCATGGTAGCATGCAAGATGAAAAACCAATTCTAAATCATCGGGTAATTTTGCCAATACTCTATCATCTGCAACAGAGCCAAAAATAAAGTTAACTTTAGAATCCTCAGGTACATTTGATATCTCTGAAGAGAGCAAGTTGTCAATAATCCAAATTTCTTTGGGATCATGTTTATCAAGAATGTGACGGCACAAATTACACCCTACAAAACCTGCACCTCCAACTATTAAAATCTTGGCGTTTTTAAGAGTAGTTGTATCTGACATAATCTAATATCTTTCTATTATTAAGATGAAACAGTTGGGTCTGCAAGATGGCTGAAGATATCATTAATTCCATATTTATCATACCATTGAAGTTGATTATTAATCGTCTCTTCAAAATTAACATTCGCTTTCCAATTAAACGCTTTTTCGGTTTCTACAGGATCCAAAACAACTTCGGCTACATCATCATCTCCTACAGGCACAACAGGAACTTCAGGAATATCAATATTAAGGTATGAACAGACAACGGAAAATACATCATGGATCGTATTTCCCACGCCAGTAGAAACATTAAAGACTCCACTCGGTGCTTTTTCTTGAATTGCTAAATCCATAAGGTTCAAGAAATCGCTCATATCCAAAAAATCACGGACTGTTTCGCTACAAAAACAATTTTGTCCCGCTTTTAAGCGTTTGTAGAAGGTGGGTATTGGTCCAATTGCCAAACGAGGGCCACATATATTTGCTAACCTAAATGAAATAGTTGGTAAATCTGCCTGAATCAAATATGATTCACCCGCAGTCTTTGAAACCCCGTAACTAGTAAATGGATTTGTGGGGTGATCAACCGGTATGGGAACTGTGTTAGGTCTTCCATAACATAGAGCGGTTTGAAAATTGATCAAACGCTTTACTCCGTATTTCTCCGCGGCTTTGACGATATTAATAGTGCCCAAGATGTTTGTTTTAGCATCTTCGCTCCAATCACTAGGGTCTTTGTATGATGCAGCACTATGAATGACATAATCAGGTCGAAAATCTGCAAAAGTTTTTTCAACTAAAGCAGAATCATCAATAGAACCTTCAATCACGCTTAAACGGTCCTGTTCGGGTACTACTTCTTTTTTACCCGTTGCAAAATTATCAATTACCTTGATGTCACATCCTCGGGGAAAATAATGCTCGATCAAGTTTGACCCTAGGCAACCTGCACCGCCAGTAATTAAAATTCTATAATTCATTTCTTTTCATCCTTAAGCCTCAAATGTGTGTATTCACCCAAGGTTCCGTGTTCCTCAAAATATTCGATTGCTTGTACTACAGTTTCCTCAATTGGTGTAAATTCAAATTCACCGAAATCCTCAAAAGTTCTTGAAGGATCCAACAATATAGAAACCACATCATCGGCACCAAGCTCTTTAATTTCAGGTTGAGGGAATTCTGAAAAGGACATGGCCTTTACCACTGCATTATAAAGTTCCTCAATTGCAACATCAGAACCAGAAGAAAAATGATATGCTCCGTGCCCAACACCGTCACAAGCTTTTAAAACGACCCGAGCAAGATCTTTTACAAAAACAAAATCTCGTCTAGATTTTGTAACGAAACACTGTTTTCCATCTTTGAGCCTTTGATAAAAAATTGGTAATGGGCCGGCTACGTTTCTTGGACCAACAACATTTGCCAGACGAAATGTCACAAAATCTAGACCTGAGATCTCAAGGAAATCTTCATTAGCTGTTTTCGTTATGGCATAGCTTGTTGAAGCAGGAAACTTAGGATGACTTAGCGTAATCGGTTGCTCCAATGGTTTTAAGCCATAACACAGTGATGTTTGGAAATACACGAATCGCTTCACATCGTGCTCTTTTGCAGCCTGAATTACATTCGAACCTCCGACGCAATTAGTAAGCGAATCGTTATACCAGTCATTGGGATCTTTGTAGGATGCTGCAGTATGAACAACCGAATCAGGTTTAAAATCAACAAAACATTTTTTGACCAAATCGTTATCTGCAATACTTCCAATTACAACGTTAAGGTTTTGGTGTTCCGCTAGGTGTTCTCTGCGACCCGTTGCCAAATTATCGATGACTAATACTTTATCTCCCCGTTCCAGCATCATTTCAGCAATATGTGAACCAATTTGACCAAGTCCTCCTGTTATCAGTGTTTTCATTAAGTTAATCTTTCTTGTGTTAGTTGTTTTTTGTATTCACTAGCTTTATCATGGAATTCCTGCATCCAAACCTCTAATGATAGTAGCCCCCAAATTTTCCTGCTAAACTTTCCTTCCTTGGATAAATTTTCTAAAATAACATCCGTATTAAAAAATTCTCTTCCTCGATCCCTGCCTGTTTCAAAAATACCACAAATAAAATCTTTTAATTCTCCTTGCATCCATTCATTCAATGGCACCGGAAAACCCATTTTATCTTTTCTTTGGGTAATAGAATTTGGTAAGATAGGATCAAAGGTTCTAACTAAAAGTCTTTTGAGTTCTCCATTTTTGAATTTTATATCAGCAGGAATTGTTGCCGCTAATTCAATCAGCTTATGATCTAAAAAAGGAACCCTAGACTCCAATCCATGAGCCATACTCATTCTATCTTCCACTTGTAGCAAGGCAGGAAGTAAAGTTTTAAAATCAAAGTGAGTCATAAGATCAAAATAAGACTCATGCCCTACATTATCCCCAAGAAAAATTTTCGTAAATTCATCGCATGTCGAAGACTTTCCAATTGCATCCCAATTGACTTCATCTTCCAAAGTAGGGGCTCGGTTAACTAAGTCAAAATATCTCCTATCTATAGTTTCAAATAACCCCTTACTCCAAAATTGCTTTAACAATGGCTTATATTGTTTAAGTGACTCCAAACTTGAGATAATGGACTCATAAGTAACCACGAAATTTCCGTTATTTAAGCTTCCTTCAATCGCCGCTTTTATACATTGCTCGAAATATGCAATTAAATAACGAGCATACCCACCAAATATTTCGTCTCCTCCTTGACCACCCAAAACAACTTTTCTATGTTCGCTTGCCAATTTAGATATTTGATATTGAGGGAATGAACCAGGACCAGCTACTGGCTGATCTAAATGATAAATAATCTTGTGAATTGAAGAAACAAAATCTGTACTTTTAATATCTAATTCATGAAGATTGAAAGAATACTGCTGAGATAAATCCCGTGCATACATACTCTCATCATATCCCTCGCCATAGGAAAACTTTCCCGTAAATGCTTGAAATTCGCTAGTTTCAATTTGGGACGCAAGAGCAGCGACAATGCTTGAATCTCTACCTCCACTAACATAAGCACCAACAGGAACATCGCTACGAAGGTGCAAGCGAATTGAGTCCCCCATCAATTCACGTGTTTGTTCAATAAAATACTGTTCAGTATGGCTAAAATCGAGATTGTAATAAACTTCCCAATATTTCTTTACTGATATTTGAGAATTCTCGATAGTTAATAAATGCCCAGGTTCTAATTGTTTGATACCCTTGAATAGAGTTTTTTCTCCTAAAGTAAACTGAAAGGTCAGGTAATCGTTGAGTGAATCCTTATCAGTATCAATTTCTTTAACAAAGGGAAGTAAAGCCTTGATTTCGGATGCACAGTAAAAAATATCATCAACAATTGTATAATAAAAAGGCTTTATGCCAAAACGATCTCGCGCACAAAAAAGCTTTGATTTACTTTCGTCCCACAGAGCAAAAGCAAACATCCCACGAAATTTTGAAATGCAATCAACCCCCCAGCGTTCATATGCCTTTAAAATAACTTCTGTATCTGAATTCGTACTAAAATCAGACTCGCCTATTTCTTTTTTTAACTCTTCAAAATTATAAATTTCCCCATTGTACGTAATTGCATTTTTCGAATTAGAGAGCATTGGTTGCTGACCAGTTTCCAAATCGATAATGCTTAAACGAACATGAGCCAGACCGACATGCTCAGATTCAGGAAACCAAATACCTTCACCATCTGGCCCGCGATGTTTCTGTAACCGGTTCAAAGTCGCAAGCGAATCCTCTAAGTTTACAACTTGACAGTCGTTTAAATTTAAAACTCCGGCTATTCCACACATTATATAAGAAGTTTAACTATATTAAATTGTTTACAGAAATGATTAAGAAAATTTGTGAGTTTTATAAAATATAATTTAAGTGAATTAATCTTTTCAAGAAATAACAATAAGTTCTAAAGGTTGATGAATCGACTGAAAATGCTTAAATACTAACTTTTAGAGTAACCAAAAAAATTATGCCAACGAATTACATCTTAGACAAACAATGAAAATTCACTTTGCCATAATTTTGCCCAAAAAGGAAGGTAAAAGTTTTTTGAACCTACCCGACTGGAAGCAATTTGGATAAACTTTAAAATGCTTATGCTTTACTTCCTAAAGTTGATATTTTAGATTGATTCATCAGAAAAAAGTAAATGTGCAAATTTATATTTCTGCTGATTTTAAACACTATATTGTCATATTGCTTTCTTGCAAGGTACGCGATAGGCAAACATGCCTTCAGTTTTTAGTAGGCGGGGGATTCGAACAAGAGCGTTTACCCCGTAATTTTCAGTTAAATACAAGGCAAGTAAACTTTTTGTTTTTTTTAAAGTATATACAACTTCGTTGCCACAATCTAGGTAGGAGTCACCTATAATTAGAAGGCGAGAATCAAATGAACACTTAATATTAAGATGAGACATGAATATTCAAAAGTTTTTATTTAGTTAAATGAAAAAATAATAATTTCTTTCAAGTTGTCACATTTTCAAAGCTTCCACTATCTAGAACTCTACCATCTTTAATTTTATAAATATGGTCACAACTCCTAAGAGTACTCAATCTGTGTGCTATTATAATAAAAGTTATGGTTTTCTTCAATTTGTAAA
>Ga0206123_10001367_pt1 | contig 22874 bp, 20 predicted proteins | sample Helgoland_Spring_2_FD_160086 | JGI IMG/M metagenome (GOLD analysis project Ga0206123, IMG submission 160086) | Pelagic subsurface seawater microbial communities from Kabeltonne, Helgoland, North Sea - Helgoland_Spring_Bloom_20160316_1 | ecosystem: Environmental > Aquatic > Marine > Epipelagic ...
CAAACAAAAAGCAGAAAAATTACTGAAGGAAGGGTTGTATGATTTTGTGGCTACTGACGCCCACAGCGTCAATGACCTAATAAAACTTAAAAACTTAAGCCTTTCAAAAAAGCAAGGGATAGAATGGGAGTCCATTCGGGAATTTCAACTTAAATTATTTTCTTAAGAAAATAACATTCATAAAAAAACCACCGTACTGCGGTGGTTTTTTTGTATCAATATAATTAAATCATAAATTTCATTATTCTTCATCTCTACCATATCCATAGCCATAACCATAGTTATACTTATAGGTATAACTATATCGATATTTGTAGCTATAACGATAACCATAGCCATAGCCAGAAGAAGATGCAGAAGCAATAAGACCGTTTAATACCATTCCAAAAGGCGGCATATTTTCACGGCTATGAATCTCTTTAATAAAAGGGAATATATTTTTATCTGAATATTGAGCTCGAGATACATACACAACCAAATCACACAAAGGTAATAATGGTGTGGTATCACTTACTAGCAATAAAGGTGCAGAGTCAATAATGATAAGATCATAACTTGATTTTAGAATTTCTAACAATTCCTTCATACGAGGACGCATCAATAGTTCTGAAGGGTTTGGTGGAATGGCCCCAGACAATAAATAATCAATTTCGTCAATCGATTTCCCTTTTACAATTAATTTGTCTAAATCATTATAGTTGACATCATTTAAAAAAGTAGAAAGCCCTAAATTTCCACGTTCAATACCTAACAAGGTATGCACCTGTGGGTTTCTCAAATCTGCTCCTATTAAAATTACTTTTTTACCCAATGCGTTATAACTTTGCGCAATATTATAGGATACAAATGATTTCCCTTCTCCTTTTATGGTAGAAGTCGTGATAATGACTTGAGGTTTATTTTGATTCAATAAAAAACTCATACTCGAACGAATCACACGCGTAGATTCGGCTATAATTCCTCGATCATCATTTTCAGAGGAATAGTTTTCATCAAAAGGTACCTCACCTAAGATAGAAAGTCCAGGTAATCCTTTTTCTAAATCTTCGCGGGTATTAATTTTAGTGTCTAAAATTTTCAATAGAAAAAGAATACTGAAAGGAATTGATAACCCCAAAAGGATACCGCCAATGTAAATAATTTTTATATTAGGTGATTCAGGTCTGGATTTTGACAAACCATAACTCAATACTTTTAAATTAGGTAGGACGGAAACATAACTAATTGAAGCTTCTTCTTTTCTTTGAGATAAGAATACTAACAAATCCTCTGCAAACTTAAATTCTCTAGCTAAAGTTCTCATGGTGTAGCCTTTCTCAGGTAAACTGGATACAAAATCCATTGATTCACTGTTAATTTTTTTATAGCTTGACAAAGAAACCTCTAAATTTTTAATATAACGACTTACACCCTCTAAATTGGATTTTCTAAGCTTATCTAATTGCTTGTTAACTTGTATGATTGTAGGACTATTTTTTGAAGCACTTACTAATAAGTTGTTGCGTTCAATGACAAGGTTATTGTACGAAACTAGCAAATTATTGATGCTAACATCAGATATACCAATATTGGCGGGTAAAATTTCAAAATTTTTCTGTGATTTTAATTGGTTAAAAAGTGAATTAGCAATCTCTAGCTGGATTTTAAGATTAAGAGTAGTTTCATTTTCTTTAATAATATTTAAAAGTGCATTTGAAGTTTGCTCTTCGGAATTATAAATATTATTTTTTAATTGATATGCAATTGTTTTTTTTGAGATTGAGTCTAATGTATTTTTAAGAGTAATTAAACGTCTGTCAATAAATTTTATACTAGCATCTGAAAGTTGACGCTGATCAGATACTCTATCCTCAATAACCACATTAATTAAGGTGTTTAAAATAGCATTATTCCTTCTCTCATTAGTACCAAAAATTGACAAATTGATTATTTCTCCTCCATCCGATGCAGCAGTTGCTTTAATTCTATTTTTTAATAATGCTGTTGCAGTATTCTTAGGAACTCTTTTGATTATGTATTTATTATTATTTGTGTATGTAGAATCATTCATAGTAATTGAAAAATAATCATTTTCAATAGAATCATTTTTATTATTCTTGAAATTCAGAAGCCCGTTTGAGATTAAAATAGAATCATTTTTAACTGACAAATCCCATTGTTGAAATTTATCAGGGATTTTAAATTTGATTTTAAAAGGAATTTGATTACCAAATTTTAGACTAGATCTTACTAATCCAACTTTTGTATATGACGTTTGTAAATCTAATCTGTCAACAACTTGACTAAGAATATGATTAGAAGTAATCACAGATATATCATTTTCAACATTAATTCGAGTACCAAATAAACTGGTAACTTCTGAGGTTAAAAAAGAACTTGATGCATCTGATTTTGTGATTTGGACTTGCGCAGAACTTGAATATATATTTGGTGTGTAGCGAAGGTAAATGTATGAGGATGCCATTGCCATTAAAATAGTTAATAAAAACCAAGGCCAAAAAAAGAGATAATATGAAATTTCTTTTTTTATATTAAATGCTTCCTCAGGTTGGTTTAATGAATTTTCGGAATTATTTTTTATCATATTTATCGTATGAGAATTATAGTGCTTAGTAGAATAGATGCAATACTCAGGAAAGTAGAAAAATTACCTATTATTCCAGCACTTTTAATTTTTTTCGAATTTGGATTTATAATAATTACATCATTAGGAACAATACTTTGATACGGGCCTGCTAACCAATCAGCACTTGTTAAATCAATTTTTGAACTAGTTCTTAATCCATTTAATTCTCTAATGATTATTATATCTTTTCGATTCCCATCAATGGTTAAGTCTCCAGCCAAACCAATAGCTTGTAATAAAGAGATGTTTTTTTCTGAAAAAGAATATGTGCCAGGCATATTTACCTCACCTAAAACAGTAACTTTAGCATTGAGTAGTCTTATGATTACCTCAGGTTTTATCAAATAACCTTCTAATTCTAAACGTTTTACTAAATGTTTTTCTAAATCTTTTATTGTTTTTCCTGTTACATCTATTTTACCTAAAATGGGAAATTTAATGGAATTATTGCTAACCAAATATCCATTAAACATCATTGTTTCTGAAGTTCCCATATTATTTGAAAAAGATAAATTATTATAAGGAATTGACGCTTTAGGTTCAAGGGAGTTGATATCAATTTTTAAAATATCATTTTCTTGAATGTTATTCTTAAATGTTGAAATTTTACTAATATCTATACTATCAAGATCTTGAATTAACAAGATCTGTTTTTTTGAAACACATGAGCTAGAAAAAATTAATAATCCAATGATTAATGTGTTTAGATTTTTAAATTTATTATACATAAGTTATTTTAAATTTTGAACAAATTTAAATAATAAAGTTCTAAAATTATTTATTTGTTTTTTATATTCTCAAAAATTAATTTATGATACTTTTAACAACTTTTAAATAGTGATTAATTACAATAATTTCATCAAATTTAGATATTGCAACTTTACGCCCGTTTACTCCCATTTTATGCCTTGTTTCAGGAGACATTTCTATAATTTTAATTATATTTTCTTTTAAACTTTCAATTGATTTAACTTTACAAATTAATCCGTTATATTCATTTTCAACAACATCTATACAACCTGGAACGTCAGTTGTAACAATTGGCAAAGACATGGATGCTGCTTCAATTAAAGATTTAGACAAACCTTCGCGATAAGATGGTAAAACCATAACATCTATTTTTTTTAAAAGACTTACCATATCATCTATTTTTCCTAAATATACAATTTTAGAGCTGGATTCAACATATCTATCTAATTGATTTTTAGTAAGTGCCGTTTTATTATTGTATCCTAATTCACCTGCTAAAAAAAAGTCTACATTAGGGTATTTCAAGAGTACTAGCTTAGCAGCCTCTAAATATTCAAAAATCCCTTTATCCCCAATTAATCTCCCGACAAATAGGAATTTTTTTCCTTCATTTATTTTTTTATTTTGTTTAAAAACAGAAGTTTTCACACCTGAACCCGGAATAACTGAATAATTATTTGATTTAATTAAAATAGACTTTATAAATAACTCTAAATCATTTTTATTTTGAAAAAATATATGATTACTACTGATTAAACTCAATTTATATAATAATTTTCCAATGAAAGAAATAGCATTTGTTTTTATAAAAAGTGTCCCTAGTCCACTTATATTATTTATAGTTGGAATTTTAAGAATTCTTGCAGCAAAATTTCCGTAAATATTAGGTTTAATAGTGAAAGATAAAATTAAATTTGGTTTTATTTTTTTAAATATCTTATAATATTGTAGAATAAGTCCGGCATCCTTGACTGGATTAGTACCTTTTTGATTCAAAAAAATATTGTAACATTTTACCCCAGCTAATTCTAAATCATTAACATATTTATCTCTAGGAGCCAAAGCATAAATTTGATATCCCTCAGATTGTAGGGACTTTATAAGCCCCATCCTAAAATTATAAATATTCCAAGAAGTATTAAGGTTAATTAATATTTTTTTTGGCATAATAGTTATTTATTCCAAATTTTCCTATTTATATAGTCTGTATATGAGATAATAATTCTAATCATCTTTTCAGATACATTAGGCATAGAATAATCAGATACCAATCGTAAGGTTCTTTCTTTACCCCTTTTTTGATTTTCTAGAATTTTTAATCCTTGAAGAATCCGTTCTGTATTTAATCCAACCATCATTACAGAGGCCTCTTCTATTGCTTCTGGTCTTTCATGTGCATCACGAATATTTAATGCTGGAAAGTTCATGATTGAAGATTCTTCAGAGATAGTTCCACTATCAGATAAAACTACTTTCGCATTCATTTGTAAATTATTATAATCATGGAAACCAAGAGGTTTCATCAATTTTACAAGAGGATTAAACTCAACACCGGTTTCATTAATTTTATTCCTAGTTCTTGGGTGCGTAGATACAATAATAGGCAACTCATATAACATAGAAACTTTATTTAGAGTGTTCACTAATTTTAGGAAGTTATCAGAGTTTATATTCTCTTCTCTATGAGCAGAAACTAAAAAGTATTTATGCTTTTTCAAATTCAATTGGTTTAAAACTTCAGAAGACTCTATCTCTTTTTTATAAAATTCTAATACCTCGTATATTGGTGATCCAGTTTTAATAACTCTATCTGAATCAAAACCTTCTCTTAATAAATACTCTCTAGCAATATCACTATATGTTAGATTAATATCCGAAATACTATCTACAATTCTCCTATTAGTTTCCTCAGGCACTCTCTGGTCAAAACATCTATTGCCAGCTTCCATATGAAAAATTGGAATCTTTCTTTTCTTAGCTGCAATGGCGCATAGACATGAATTTGTGTCTCCTAAAACTAAAAAAGCTTCAGGTTGTACTTTTTCTAATACTGGATCTATATTTATTAAAATTTGCCCGGATGTTGTAGTTGCATTACCTCCAGCAGCATTTAAAAAATAATCTGGTTTTCTTATTCCTAAGTCTTTAAAAAACACTTCATTCAACTCATAATCATAATTTTGACCTGTATGAACAATTGTATGCTCAATAGCATCAGATGCATCTAAAATATTTATCACTCTAGCCAATCTTATTATTTCTGGCCGTGTACCAACAACCGTCATTACTTTTAATGCTTTACTCATAATTTATAATTTTTTTTATAATTAAAATCTTTATCATATGCTGTCATAAAATCTTTCATATCTAACAACATTTCTTTGTAAGATGGAATTTTAGCAACGTTCATAGTATCTATAAAACTTTTATCGACAGATTTCCCTTCTCCTTTTTTTATAATTATAGACTTGTTCCAAACTTTCTTGAAGAGAACTAATAAATCATACTTAGAAATTTTTGTATTGTTAGTTATGTGGTGAATTCCAGAAATATTAGAATTTACAATAATATCGTAAATTACTTTTGCTAATTGTAACGTTGTAATACCACTCCAAAATGCACTCGAAAAACCTGTTACCTCCTCTTCTTGTTTTAAAAACCAATGAAGTAGTCCTTGTCCGTTTGATTTAAACTCTGGACCAATAATAGATGTTCTTAATGTTAAGTGATCTTTTGAATTTATTTCGCCCAAAGCTTTTGAGCGTCCATAAATATCATCTGCATCTCTAAATGAACTTTCTACATAGCCTCCTTCTTCTTTACCTGAAAAAACACAATCTGTAGATAAATGAATAATTTTATAATCATAAGTATCTGAAATATTAGATAAAAAATGCGGGAAATAGCTATTTAATAGAATAGAATTGGATGGATTCTCATTTGAACCACTAATTAAGATACCTATTGCATTAATGATGATGTCTGGCTGAAATTTTTCAATTTCATTTTCGAGCTCTTTAAAATTTCTTACATCTAGGATAACTGTATTGTCATTTACCTTTTGTCTAAATGAGATGTTTTTAATAATAAATTCACTTTTCTCTTCTAGGTATTTATAAATAACATGACCCGCCATTCCACTAGCACCTAGAATCATTATTTTATTTTTATTGATATCTTGGTTATGGGAATCAAACGTTTCTTTTAAACATAGATTTATTTTTGTCTTTACTATTGAGTTTGGTTCGTACTTTATCATTTCTAATTTCTGTAAAATTTCAGAAACTTTTGTACTAAAAGTGGATGATATTATTTTAATGCCGTTATTTTCTTCTGGATTCTTAACAACTTCAATAATTTTATTAACTAAATCTTTTATAAAAATCAAATTGACAGTTGCATCGTTAATTATCTGTGGTGTTTCTCCTTGTTGAATCTGATGACAAAAAGTAGATATAAATGAATTGTAAAAGGGCTTTCCATATGGACCAAATACATTAGGAATAATTAAAGGAGTGAAAATATTTCCAGTTTTTTCAGCCCAAATTCTTAATAATTCTCTACCTTCCTTTTTTGAATTTCCATACAAATTCCCTTTTTCTTCTTGGGTAGAGGAAGAAAAGATAACATGAGTTTTACTTCTACTTGACTCGAGTGATTTTACAAGTTTTTGTACCAAACTTATATTGGTATCATAAATTACCTGCTGACTACTGTGCCTATTCATTGCTGCTAAATGCACAATAACATCACATTGCTCAACAAATTCATTTAACTTAATATCACTTTCAAAAAAATCTTTTTTAAATTCGATACTTATAAACTCGCTAGAGTACTTCTTTATAGAAGTATACAAATGTTTACCAACGAAACCTTGTTGGCCTGTTATACCAATCTTTTTCATAATTATTTATTGCCATTTATTACTTTCAAATCTATAATCATCATCTGGATTTTCACCCAATTTAAAATTGGATAAAACCATTAATCGAGAATTATCCTCCAGAGAACTAAAGCCATTTAAATATCCTTTAGGAACATATAAAACTTGAGGTTTAAACTCATTTAGTATAAATGTTTCAGGTATTAATGATTTAGATGGATTTTCCCAATTATCTATTTTTAGAATTTTTACTTCAAATTTTCCTCGTACACAGAAAAACCATCTGCTTTCAATTTTGTGACCTTGCCACCCTCTGAATGTATTTACCTCTTTATTTTTTGTGAAGTACACTCTCTTTATTTCAGAAGCATCAAAATTATTTACAAAATCTACTCTACCTCTTTGGTCTTCAAAAAAATCTCCTTCGATAATTGCAGAATTATTTTGCATCTTTAATTTCATTTATTTCTGGAACATATTCTAATGAAAGAATTTTTTCTTTAGTTTGTTCAACATTTAACCTTGTAGTATTGTGTGAATGATACTCACTAATCACAGATAATTTTTCATCACCTTCAATAGAATATTTACCATAATTTAAATCTCTGTTATCACAGGGTACTCTATAATATCCCTCTAAATCCTCAGATTTCACAAACTCTTCTTTGGTTAGCAGTGTTTCATATAATTTCTCACCATGCCTTGTTCCAATAATTTTAATTTCTTTTTTTGAATTAAATAATTCACTTATTGCCTTAGCTAATACTCCCACTGTAGAAGCAGGTGATTTTTGAACAAAAAGGTCACCTTGTTTACCATTTTTAAATGCATATAAAACTAAATCTACAGCTTCATCAAGAGACATCAAAAAACGAGTCATTTCAGGATCTGTTACTGTTAATTCTTTACCTTCTTTAATTTGATTTATAAATAAAGGAATTACAGAGCCTCTTGAAGCCATAACATTACCATATCGAGTTACACATACCACAGGTCCATTTTCCGGGATATTTCTTGAAGCAGCAATAGCTACTTTTTCCATTAATGCTTTAGAAATACCCATAGCGTTTATAGGGTAAGCTGCTTTGTCTGTGCTTAGACAAACTACACGGTTTACATGATTATTAACAGCAGATTTTATTACATTAGAAGTTCCAAAAACATTTGTTTTAGCAGCCTCTAATGGAAAAAATTCACATGAGGGCACTTGTTTTAGTGCAGCTGCATGAAAAACATAATTAACACCAATCATAGCATTATTGATGCTATCAAAATCTCTAACATCTCCAATGTAAAATTTTAATCTTGAATTTTGATATTTAATTCTCATGTCCTCTTGTTTTTTTTCGTCTCTAGAGAATATTCGAATTTCTTTAAAATCTGAATTTATAAAACCTTTAAGTACTGCATTTCCAAATGAACCAGTTCCTCCCGTTATTAAAAGTATTTTATCTTTAAACATATTTCTTTCTTTTTAAATCTTTATTTGTTTTAAAAATGTATTCATTGTCATCTTTTTGGATGAAATTAAAAAATTTTTATCTGCTGTTTCTAGTGCATTTTTAGTCATTTCATCCAATTTTTTAGTAGGCATTTCTAATATACGGTTAATGGCCTTTTTTATTGTAGTAATCTCAAAATCATCTATAACTACAGCGTTTATATTATCATGTAAATATAAGTGTAGATCTGAACTGTAATTCAATAAAATTGGTGTTCCTAAAGATAAACTCTCCACAATTTTTGTTGGAAATCCTGCTGTATTAGTTTTATCTTGCTTCCTAAACAAAATACTAAAGTCAGAATTTACAGTAATTTCTTGAGCTTTTTTCATAGACACATAACCATAAGTTATAAAATTTTCTGGAAGATTACGAATATTTTTTTCTTTAAAAGCCTTATAATTAAGTAGTTGATTAGGGGTTATTCCTGCAACTTCAAATTGAATTATTTTACTTTTTTTTTCATTATTTAACTCAAGAATAGCCTCAATAACTTGATTCAAGTTATCTTTTTTCCCAGGAGAACCTGTATAAGATAACTTCAAACTAGATTTCCTATAAGATTTTTTCTTATTTAACTTTTCATAAAATAATGGAGGTAAAATAACTGTGGTACATTTTTTTTCCCTGTAATATTTATCTAAAAAAGTACTTATTGTTATAACATTTTTTGTTTTTGGAATAAAATACCTCATTGCAACTTCTGTATTCCAGAAATATGGTTTAAAAAACCAATGATAAAATTTAGTAGGTGTGTACCATTCAACTGAATCAAAGATTAATGGAATTCTATTTTTCTTACACCATCGTAAAAGTGGAGATAAATAAAAAGAATAACCACTATAAAGTATAATTCCTTTTAGATTATTTAGATCCTGTTTTGTAATTGTTTCTATAAAATATAACACACTTTTTCTGTAAGCAAGTAACTTTTTTAAGCCATTACTTTCTTCAATCCCAACTCCAGATGGAATTACTGTAACTCCATCTACAAGCTGTTTTTCAGAAATATTTAATCCTGAATAAATTTCTACTTTATAATTTAATAATTGAATTAATTTAGCGTTTGCTAATATCCTCCTGGAAGCTGCAGATGAACCCGGAACTAAAACAGGTGTTATATATATAATTTCTTTCAACTTAATTATAAATTTAAAATTATTATTTCATTTTAATAAAATAACTCTTCTCTTCACTATTAAGATATAAAAACCAAATAGACATTATATAAACAAAGCTAGTAATAATAATATGTAGGATTAATTCTACCCAATTTGTTACTAAAAAAGATTTTTTTAATAAAAGATAAAGTAAAAAAGCAACTCCTATTACAGGTATTATTTTAATCCAAACATCTTTAAAAAAAGAAAATATATTAACTCCAACTTTCTTCCATAAAAGAAAATTTGTTGCACTGTAGCCTAAAAACAAACTCAGGCATGTAGAAGTAGCTGCCCCAATTATTCCATACTTTTCTAAAAGAACAATGGTAAATAGTATATTTAATAAAGAAATAATTAGTAAAATAACTGCCCTATGCCAATAATACCCATATACTTGAAGAAATGTATTTCTCAAATTCCCAATAATCTCAACTGAAAATGGTATCAATACTAATAATAATATAAAATAAGATATTGAGTACTCTTCACCTAACCATATTTTTAAAAAAGGTTCCCCCCAGAGAATTAAATTTATTACAATAGATAACACTACCATTAACTGAATTCTAGACGTTTTAATGTAGTTTTCTGTTAGTTCCGTTAGGCTGTAACTTGCATCTATTTTTTTTATTAAATCTGGCGTCATTATCCTAGAAATGGCTGTAGAAAAACTTAAAATATATTTTTGGAAAACAATTCCCATTGCATAAAAAGTAACCATAGTTGACCCAATCATGGATCCAATAATAATATTATCTAATTTCCAATAAATTTGTTCTACAATAATTACAATAAATATTGGTCCCGCATAGGTTATAATTTTTTTAGTGTAATCTTTTGAAGCTGCATATTTTGGGTAAACTATTTTGATTCTTTTACGAACGTAGAAATACTTGAATAAGATATTAGCAATATTATAAAATGCAGCAACCCCAACCATCATAACAACTCCATAATTAAAGTTTAGAAATACTATAATTGTAATTGTTGTGAATGTAAATACAAGTATATCTGTAAATTTTAGAATAATAAATTTTTCATAGGCATTCATAATTGCTCCAATAGGGTTAAAAAATATAGTAAAAGCAATACTTATTATTGATATTAAATACATCTCTTTTAAGTCTATCATTTCTTGATTGCTAAATGTATTTGAAAAAAGTATTGGCAAATAAAAATATACGATAGTACTTACTAACAACACTATAATTAAAAGTCCTGAATAAATTTTACTAACACTTCCAAGAATTTGTCTTTTTTGATCTAAGGATTTTTCTTTTCTGTAACTTATAAAAAAACGAAGTGTACTATCATTAATTCCAAAATCTAGAATAGCAATGTAAGCAATGATAGAGCCAATAATGCTAAACAAACCATAACTGTCTTTTCCTATCTTATCTAATACAAATGGGACATATATAAAAGTTACTAATATTTTTAAAAAAATAGCTGCAAATGATAAAATCGTTCCTCCTTTTTTTTGGTTCATTATTTTTTAAAAAGTACTATTAATTGTTCAACTTTATAATCATCATCTGTAATCTCTTTTGGCATACAATTTACCGCCGTATTATTAAGTTTTGTAGGACTGTCTAATAATTCTACCATTCCTTTTACAATAGCTTCGTAAGAATTCTCAAAAACAAAACCATTTACTCCATCTGTAATCTGTTCTCTTACTCCAGAAAACTCTGTAGCAATTAATGGTCTTTCTAATATTTTAGCTTCATTTACTACACCACACAATCCTTCATAATAAGATAATACAGCAACTAAATCTACTTCTTTAAAATAAGGATATGGGTTAGACTTAGCACCTAATAAGACCATTCTATCTTGTAATCCAAGATCTTCTAAATGATTTTTAAGTCTATTAAAATCTACACCATCTCCTATAATATACCATCTAATATTATAGCCTAATTTTAGTAATTCTTTTAAAACCTTTGCCATTCTATAAACTCCTTTAGATTTTTCTTGAACTCTACAAACGGTTAAAATATTAGTGCTTTCTTTAGATTTTGGAAAATTTTCTATTTCTTCTTTAGATTTTTTTAAAATAACCCCAGATTGTAAAAGATTGTAAATCTTTTTTCCTTTCTGTTTTAATGTAGGAAAAAGTTCTGAAAATGAGTCTAAGGCAGTTTGAGAGACACAAACATAATAGTTAATTAAATGTCCATATTTTTTTATTTGATTTTGAGCTTTGTGATTTTCGTCACAGTTTTTAAGGTCATTCCTAATGAATTGTATATAAGTATCCGCCTTTATGTTTTTTAAACAAAATTTTGGAGACAAACCATGTAAACCAATAATTACCACTTTGTAAGATTTAAATCTATAGTAAAAACCTTTTATAACCCCTTCAATTCTTATTAAAAAGTATAAAAATAAAAACCATATTTTTAAAATATTCTTACTACTATTAAATTTATCACCATAATTACCCGACCTCAACCAACTAACTTTAGCTCTAGAATCTATTTGACTTTGAAATCTACCGCCATTGGTAATAAGTAAAACCTCTACATCATAACCTTTATTTAATAATTTTGTTATTAATTTTGAAGTAGATCTTTCTGCACCTCCCAAGTTGAAAATAGAGTAATAGATTAAAATTTTATTTTCCATCCTGATCATTTACTTTATTAAATTTCTAATCCAAAAAATATATTCTTTTAACTTATCCTTGTATTTATAACCATATAAAGTTCTCATTTTATGTTTTATATGAACATTTTCGTCTTGTATTTCAAAAATATCTGACCAACAATTATCAATTTTGGTATTAAAATTATTAATACCTGAAGCGACATGTGTACCTGAACCATCCCAACCAATTGGAGTAATTTTTGAATTAATTGGATAATATGTTAGTTTATTCATCATAAACAAGTTAAAACCGAATCTTATGGACCAAGACTGTGCATCTTTTTTCATCTGTCTATCTAATCTGATCGATCTGTCATAACCAGCTTGATTAAATCTTTTTCTTGCCGCGAAGTCTTTCCTGTAAGATGAATACAATTTAACATCCCAATCAATTTTATCCCAAATATCTTTCCAAGTACCCCATCCAAAAGAGCAATTTCTTTGAATTGAATAGGTTCTGAATTTATATTTTTTACTATCAAGTTTTAAAGGATTATATCCTGTAATTGAACCTGCGTTAGTATCTTTATAAAAAGATAAAGCCGCATTCATATATTCTAAATAGTCTCTTGAAACAATTAGATCGTCCTCTAGGACTATTACAGAATTATGTTTAGAAAAAACTTGAGTAACCCCATCGATTACAGATTTTGCTAAGCCTTTGTTTTCATTATTTTCATGAATATGAACCTCAGAAAATTTATTTTGCTTTTTAATTGAATGGATGCATTTCTTTACCTCATTAACAAATTTAATATCTTTCTCATTTCTAGGTCCATCAGAAAAAATATACAATACTGTAAGTTCCGACAGTTTACTATTCATTAAAGCATTTAATGTCTTTAGTGTGTGTTTTGGTCTATTAAATGTAAATAAAATAACTGGGGCTAAATTCATGAGTAACTTTAAATTGATAAAATAGTCCTATAACAATCAATTAGATCTTGTAAATTAAGATCAGGGTTGTGCGTAAAATTAGCTTTTCTTATTGCATTTTTACTTAAAGTTTTTGCAAGAGTTTTATCATCAAATATCCGTTTAATTTGATATGCTAACATCCTAGGATCATTATCTCTATAATGAAGTGCTTCTATTCCATTAGTAGCCATGTCTGGAACTCCTCCATTATAAGATGTTACACAAGGCACACCCATTATCATAGCTTCTCCTAAAGTATTTGGGCTATTTTCTATGGTAGAACTCATCACATAAACATTCATTTTAGAGAGTTGTTCTGCCATTTCTTCTCCTTGCAATACACCTAAAAAAACAATATTTTTTTCTAATCCAAGTTTTTTTATTCTTCTATGCAAAAAAGCTCTGTAGCCAAAGTAAGACTTCCAATCCTTTAAATTCTTGTCATATTTATGACCAGTAATATATAATTTTATATTAGGAAATTCTTCTTTTAATAATGAAATTGCCTCTAATACAAAGTGAGCTCCTTTTCTTGGTTGAGCAGAATTACCAATAAAAACTGAATGCTCTATCACTTCTTCTTGTTTTTGTTTAATCTTATAGAAAACTGGTCTTAAAATTCTTGCGCAATGATAATAAGGTGCTTTTGGATTGTAGAAATATGAATTAGCTCTATCCCATGAAGTTCTACCCAAGATATTATTTGCTTTTTTAATAGAATCTTTCTCTATTTTTAATCTTCTGTCGAAAACAAACTTCTTATTTAGAAGCATTAAACTAGCAAAAAAAGAATTTTTAAGGTTAAAACTTAATAAATACCTGTAGAGATTTAATCCTCCAAACTCATAAGGTTCATATCCGTTTAATACTCCCTGCAAACTCAAAACATTCTTACCTTTCCAAAGAGATAAAAAAGTATTCGTGTATTTTTGCTCAGAACCCTCAGCATGCACTAAATCTGGATTGAAATCATCTAATACTTGAAGACAATCACTGTTATAAACATCGAATCTGTTTTTTTTATTTTGTGGCAAAAAATAAAAGGTTACCCCATTTTTTTCCTTAACGACCAGTTCTTTAAATGAAGATTTCATAGCTACACCTATTTTAAACTCATCAATTTTAGATAGTTTATCTATCATTTGAGAAACCCAGCCTCCAAAAGGTACTTTAGTACCATCTATTAATTCACTTGCTTGTGGAATTACAATGCCTGTTAACCATAAAATTTTTTTCATCTAGTAACCTTCTTAAAAAAACGAATCGTGTCTTGTTTATACTCTTTATAGTAAAATGGATTTTTGTCCCTACATTTATTTATAATACCTTTTAAATTTTCTATTTCCATACATAATATCTCTTTAATACATTTTGAAAACTCACTTACATTGGGGTTATTAACTAAAAAACCATTACTTTTATTCAAGTGCCAATGTATATCAGACGTTTTATTAGTTAATATTGGTAATCCATATTTAAAAGCCTCAAATACTTTAGTTGGGTACCCTGAGCTACTAACTCTATTAACATCTCTAGCAAAAACAATTAAATTTGAATCTTTAATAATATCAATACAGTGAGAATTGCTAACTCTTCCATAACAAATTAAATTATCCTCTAATTTTATAATATCATTTCTTATAAAATCAATTTTTAATAACTCATTCTTACATAATCCTACAATTTTTAGAGTAAAATTATTAAACTGAGGCTTTAAGTTGGAAAAGGCTTTAATTACAATATCCAATCTATCCTTACTGAAATTTTCGCCAGGAGAACCAGCATATACAAAAATTAAATTATTTTCATCAATTGTAATTTCATTCTCAAAATGAAATTTATCAATGGTAACAAAAGGTAGTCTTAAATTATTGGACTTATTATAAAACTTTTGTAAATAGGAGGAAGCTATTATTTTATTAGGGCATTTTTTATTTAAAATCAGCATACGCCATTCATTCAAAATAAAACGAAATGCTTTTAATAATGTAAACTTTCCGTCAATTCCATACCATTCAGTAATATCTGGAATAAGGATTATACCATTAGAATTACAATATTTTATTAATTTGTTAAAGGCAATTGGGGGGTAATTATATGCTATTATATAATCTATTTTATTAACAGAGGACTCTACTTTAGACTTAATTGTAGTAATATCATTTGCAAAACTCTTTTTTGATTCTTCAATATCAAAAACTTCTAAACCTTTTATAAAAATGGAATTTTCATTCTCTTTTGGAGAGATTTTACCTAAAATTTTAACATCAAAATTTAAATTTTGAAAAAATCTAACATTTTCAATAACTCTTACAGAGCTCGCGTTTGTTTTGTCAAAATTGAAACCTCCTACATAAATTATTGTATTCATTTCAATTTATAAATTTTGCTGTTTAAAGATGTCACTAGTACTAATAAAATTATTACCACTCCCATTTGCATTGCATAATTATTAAACATCCCTAAAAACAAAAGTGTAAATATGAGAATGTTAATTAATTTATTATGTTTTTGTTCAATTATTTTTTTTATTTGGATTGGTATAAAAAAAATTAATCTCATTAAAATTATTCCAATTATAAAACCAAATTGAGCAAATAAATCCAAAAATTGAGAATGTTTTCCAATATCATTAAAAGATATCACACCAATAAAAGGGTTTTTAAACATCATTAAAAAACTTCTAATATATCTTTCAGCTCGACCATCAGTTGTTCCATAAGCTGCTGCTTTACCCTCAAATAGTGATATTATATCAAGAAATTTGAGATATAAAGAAGTACCTTTTAATAAGGAATCAATATAATCTAAAACTTCATTTAAGTTTAGGAATACATAAAATAAAGATATAATGAATGCTAATAGAAATAAATAATAACTTTTTTTATCGCCATAATTATATAAGAGATAAAGTAATTGAATTATTGTTAAAATTATCGCAATAAAAAAATTTGCTCTAGAGATAACAAGTAGTATCAATATGAAATTTAAAATTGAGAGAATCTTGATTTTTTTATTGTTTATTGTTTTATAAATTAAAATTAAAATTGGATATAACAAGGCATTTGCATAAATAAAACCATAACCTCCTATACCAGATGAAGCAACTTCTAAAGCTGCTTCGTTAGATTTTGAAAATGCTCTAGCTGCATGACTATCTGTAAGTAACCCTTTATAGGTTAATATCAAAGAAAATAAATTTAATACTAAAAAAAAATAAATCAAAAATATACTTTCTTTAAAAGTATATTTTGTTAATATGGGTGCAATTAAAATTAAAATAAGAAAAATGTATAATTGTAAGTGTCTTAATAAATAGCTTGAATTAGATGCTAAATAATTTAAAATGAAAGTATAAATTATAATAAAAATTGAAATGATAAATATTTTTTTATTTATTAAATCAAAATTTTTGATAATGAGAAATAACAAAGAAAAGAAAAATAAAAACCTTATAATAATACTATAAGAAAAATAGGGAACCAAAAGCCAAGATAGAATTATCAGGAATGGTAAGGTTTTAAATATATTTTTAAAAATTAGATTCAAATTTTAAACTTATTTTTTACTATTTTTATTTTTACAAAAACTGCAAACTAATTATTATAATATTTAAACCATTCAATAAATTTAGTTAAACCTTCTTTGATATTAGTATTTGGGCTATACCCATAGTCATTAATTAAACTTGTAACATTTGCGAAAGTTTTAGGAACATCCCCTTGCTGCATTGGATACATTTTTTTAATTACTTTTTTATTGAAAAGTTTTTCTATTGTACTTATAAAATGTTTTAAAGTTTCTGTTTTATTATTGCCTATATTATAAATTTTATAATGTTCTCTGTCTTTAACTTCTTTGGTAATAATTTTACTCACACCATTAACAATATCATCTATATATGTGAAATCTCTTTCCATATTACCATTGTTAAAAACCTTAATGGGTTCATTATTAGAAATAGCTTTGGCAAACAGATAATAGGCCATATCTGGTCTACCCCATGGACCATAAACTGTAAAAAAACGTAATCCAGTAGTTTTAAAACCATATAAATGACCATATGTGTGAGCCATTAATTCATTACTTTTTTTTGTGGCAGCATATAAACTGATTGGATGATCTACATTATCCTTAACTTCGAAAGGTACTTTTTTATTTTCTCCATACACACTAGAACTACTAGCATAAACTAAATGTTTTACTTTATGATTTCGACATGCTTCAAGAATATTTAAAAAACCTGTAATATTACTATCTATATATGCTTTTGGATTTTCTATAGAATATCTCACACCTGCCTGAGCAGCTAGGTTACAAACAACTTCAAATTGTTCTTGCTTAAATAAATTATGAATACTTTCTTGGTCAACTAAATCTATTCTGGAAAATCTTAAAGAATTGAATTTAGCACTCTGAATTTGATTTTTAAAGAGTTTTGAATCAACTTCGTTAAACCCCAACTCATTTAATCGATCAAATTTAAGTTTAGGATTATAATAATCATTAATATTGTCAATACCATAAACTTCATGACCAATATTGACTAACTTCAAACAGGTATGAAACCCAATAAAACCAGCTGCTCCAGTAACTAAAATCTTCATTTACTTTTCCCTATTTGATAATATTCAAATCCTTTTTTATCAAGATTAAATGTGTTATATTGGTTTCTTCCATCAAAGATGATAGGATTTTTTAATTGAATTTTAATCTCTTCAAAATCTGGAGATCTAAACTCTTTCCATTCAGTTAGTAAAACTAGTGCATCTGAGTCTTTTAAAACTTCATATTTTGATGCTGCATATTCTATATTATCAATTCCTTTTAGATAGTGTTCTTTTGCTTCATTAAAAGCCTTAGGATCATATGCTTTTATTTGAGCTCCTCTTTTAACTAGTTCTTTTATTACATAAATTGCTGGTGCTTCTCGCATATCATCAGTTCCTGGCTTGAATGCCAGTCCCCAAATACCGAAAGTAAATCCTGTTAAATCTTCACCAAAACGTTTTACTATTTTTTGGGCAATCACTAATTTTTGTGCATCATTCACTTCCTCTACAGAAGAAATCAATTTAGCATCATACCCATTTTCCTCTGCTATCTTTTTTAAAGCTGACACATCTTTTGGAAAACAAGAACCACCATAACCAGCTCCAGGATAAATAAATTTATATCCTATGCGTTGATCTGAACCGATTCCAATTCTTACCTGATTAGCATCTGCCCCTACTTTTTCACAGATATTGGCAATTTCATTCATAAAAGATATTTTTGTGGCCAGCATTGCATTAGCTGCATATTTAGTCATTTCAGCAGAGCGAATATCCATAGCTATGAATCTATCTCTAGACATACAAAAAGGATGATATAGTTGTCTCATCTTATCTTCAGCATAATCACTGTCTACACCTACTACTACTCTATCTGGTTTCATAAAATCAGCTATTGCTGCCCCTTCTTTCAAAAATTCAGGATTAGAAACCACATCAAACTCTATTGAGACATTTCTATTATCTAATTCTTTTTGTATCGTTGCTTTTACTTTATCAGCAGTTCCAATAGGTACCGTAGATTTATCAACTATAATCAATCTTTGTTGCATGCATTGACCTATAGATTTCGCTACTGCCAAGACATATTGTAAATCAGCAGAACCATCATCTCCCATGGGGGTTCCCACGGCTATAAAAACAATTTCAGATTTTTTTAAGGCTTTAGCTAATGCTGTTGTAAAAAATAAGTTTTTGTTTTGTACATTTTTTAAAACCATGGTCTCAAGACCAGGTTCAAAGATAGGAATGACACCTTTATTTAATTTTTCAATCTTGACTAGATCTATATCAACGCAAGTAACATGATTTCCCATTTCTGCGAAACATGTTCCTGAAACTAACCCAACATACCCGGATCCAATTACTGTAATATTCATTTTTAATTTTTTAGATTTTAGTTTTTATTTTATAAACTACTATCAATAATATCATTGTGTAAGAAATTTTTTATGTCATAAATTATAGAATTGTGCTTTTTTAATGATAACAGATCAAGTTCTTTGAATTTATTGTGAGAAACTGTTAAAATTATAGCATCAAACTTTCCATTTGGTAAAGATTTTAAAGATTCTAAACCATATTCATGCATCACCTCTTCCTCATCTGCCCAAGGATCATGAATTGTGATATTTGTTCCATAATCTTTTAAAGCATTTATAAGATCTACTGCTTTAGTATTTCTTACATCTGGACAATTTTCTTTAAAGGTAATGCCTAAAATAAGTACTTTAGAGCCATTAACAGGGATGTCTTTCTTAATCATATACTTTACAATCTCAGAGGCCACATAATTCCCCATCCCGTCATTTAATCGTCGCCCTGCTAAAATAATTTCAGGGTGATAACCGTGCTCTTGAGCCTTTTGAGCCAAATAATAAGGATCAACACCTATACAATGCCCACCAACTAACCCAGGTTTAAAAGGAAGGAAGTTCCATTTAGTTCCTGCTGCTTCAAGAACATCATGGGTGTTGATATTCATTAAATTGAAGATCTTTGCTAATTCATTTACAAATGCAATGTTAATATCTCGTTGAGAATTCTCTATTACTTTTGAAGCTTCCGCTACTTTTATAGTTGGTGCTAAATGTGTACCTGCTGTAATTACTGATTTGTATAATTTATTTACCTTTTCTCCAATTTGAGGAGTTGATCCAGATGTTACTTTTAATATTTTCTCAACAGTATGTTCTTTGTCTCCTGGATTAATTCTCTCAGGTGAATACCCCGCGAAGAAATCTTTATTAAATTTTAAACCAGAAAGTTTCTCTAGTACAGGGACACAGTCGTCTTCGGTAGCTCCAGGATAGACTGTAGATTCATAAATTACAACATCTCCTTTTTTTAATACGTTACCAACGGTTTCACTAGCTTTAATAAGTGGGGTTAAAATGGGTCTATTATTTTTATCAACAGGTGTCGGAACCGTAATGATATAATAATTACAATCCTTAATTTCATCAAACTTATTGGTGCAAAACAGTCCATTTGAATCAGTGTTTTTATCAATTAATACAGATTGTAAGGTTTCGTTATCAACTTCTAAAGTAGAATCTACACCAGTCATCAACTCAGTTATTCTATCTGTATTGATATCAAATCCAACTACTGGATATTTGGTTGCAAAAAGTCTTGCCAGTGGCAAACCAACATATCCTAGACCTATAATTGCTATTTTATCTCTATTCATATTTTAATTTTACAAATTTTCCCAATACCATTTTACAGCTTCTTTAAGTCCTTGCTGCAAGGTAAACTGTGGATTATAATCTAATTTTTCTTTTGCTTTAGTTATACTAGCGTGTGAATGTGGAATATCACCTGATCGAGTTGGACCATATATTACTTCAATAGTTGAAATTTTTGAATCAAATTCAGATAAATATTCTTTTAAGTATTTCATTAAATCATTTAAGGTATTTCGATCTCCATAAGCTACGTTATATACAGTATTAATTGCTTTTTCGTTAGTTGTAACCAAACTTAATAGATTGGCTTGTATCACATTATCAATATAAGTAAAGTCTCTTGAGTAGTTTCCATCACCATTAATCACAGGAGATTCTCCCTTCATTAGTTGGCTAACAAATTTTGGAATTACAGCTGCATAGGCTCCATTTGGATCTTGCTTTCTACCGAAGACATTGAAATAGCGCAAGCCAATCGTCTCTAATCCGTAAGTTTTGGAGAAAATATCTGCATATAATTCATTTACATACTTAGTAATTGCATAAGGAGATAAAGGTTTTCCAATAACATCTTCAACTTTTGGCATAGATTCTGAGTCACCGTATGTTGATGAACTTGCAGCATAAACAAAACGTTTAACTCCATTATCTCTTGATGCCAACAACATGTTTAAAAAACCACTCACATTAACTTCATTAGAAGTTATAGGATCTTTTATAGACCTAGGCACAGAACCTAATGCTGCTTGGTGTAATACGTAATCGATATCTTTGGTAGCTTTCAAACAATTCTCTAGTTTCCTGATATCACCTTTAATAAAAGTAAAATTAGGATTTTCAAGAAATTTAATTATGTTATCTTTTTTTCCAGTTGCAAAGTTATCAAAACAAACAACTTCATTGCCTAGACGAAGTAGTTCCTCACATAGGTTTGAGCCAATAAAACCTGCTCCTCCCGTTACTAGAATTTTTTTATTATAAATATTGACTTTCATTTATTAATTTTGTTAAAAAACATCAATTTAGATTGTAGTATTATATTACCTGCCAAAATCATCTTGTACTCTTATAATATCATCTTCATCAGATGAAATTTTATCTGTATGCTGCCAAATTTCTGCAACTACAGCATAATCGTCTAATCCAACAAGACGGTGTCTTACACCTTGATTAAGTTTCAATTGACTTCCAACAGCATACACTTTCATTTCAGTTTCAATATCTGTTTCACTTTGCACCACACCAACTTTACCTTGATAGACCTGCCATATTTCTGCGCGTCTGTTATGATACTGCCATGATAACTTCACCTTAGGTTTTATCATTAAAATTTTAGGACTTAACTTTCCATTTATTTTTAGGGTATTAATGTCTATACCCTTAAAAAAATGATTTGAGAAATCTTGGGCCTGATTTTCGTCAATATAATAAAATGCACCCCAAGGTCTTTGCAAATCAGCATCAATGATGGTAAAGCCTAAACTTTGAAGTTCTTGTTCTATTTCCTTAAAAAAATCTACAGACATATTTATTTATATTTTGCCACAAAGTTAAACTTTTAAACGGCTTCGCCTTCACTACTCACAGTAATGGTTATTTCTTACAATAAAAAGTTTCAATTGATTAACTCAATTGAAACGAAACAATAGCACCAAGTTTTTTAAGCTGTGCGATACAATTTTTCCCTTTTTGGGAAAGTAAAATGGCCTCTTGCTCTAATAAGGGGACTTTGACGGTATCCCCAATTTTAAGCTTATTTTTATCAATCTGTAATGTATTGTTTTGGTAACATTGCATGGCAACAACCTCGGCATTAGATACCAAAGCGCGCTTCCCTTGCTCAAATAAATACCTGACCACTCCAGGAATATCAAAAACTACATTTGGATCTTTATTTTCTAAATTAACCAACACCATGGAAGGAAGTAAAGGAATGGTCATCTTTTTCTTACGATCAGACCACTGTCGTGTTACTATTTTAGTTGGCGTATATGCATCGATACCGAATGAAATCAAACGTTCTAAAACTTTTAATTCATGTCTAGGTTTCGTGAACAAAACAAACCACTTTATAGGGATTATATTAGCTGTTTTTTCCATTAATTATAAAATTAACTTTTAAATATATTTTTTAAGA